>Ga0209172_10002260_pt1 | contig 35012 bp, 30 predicted proteins | sample LarsenN4metaG_FD_184113 | JGI IMG/M metagenome (GOLD analysis project Ga0209172, IMG submission 184113) | Hot spring sediment bacterial and archeal communities from British Columbia, Canada, to study Microbial Dark Matter (Phase II) - Larsen... ... | reverse complement strand
CGACGAAATCTTCGCCGAGGAAGAGCTCGAACAGCACAAGCTCGACCGCAAGATCGTCGCGGAAGAGCACTGGGTGCGCTATGGCGTCACCGCGCGCAGAAAGCGCAACATGCGTCGCATGGCGAACCTGCAGGCCCTGCGGCAAGCGCGTCGCGACCATCGCGGCTCCGCCGGCAAGGCCTCGATCGCGGCGGCGGAAGCCGAGAAATCCGGCACGCTGGCGATCGAGGCGAACGGCATCTCGAAATCCTATGACGGCCGCCCGATCGTGACGAATTTCGCAACCCGCATCTATCGCGGCGACCGCATCGGCATCGTCGGGCCGAACGGCAGCGGCAAGACCACATTGCTCTCCATGTTGATCGGCCAGCTTGCGCCCGACAGCGGCGCGGTGAAGCTCGGTGCCAATATCCAGATGGCGGTGCTCGACCAGAGCCGCGATTCGCTCGATCCCGACTGGACACTGAAAGAGGCGCTGACCTTCGGCCAGGGCGACACCGTCACCGTCGCCGGGCAGACCAAACACGTCGTCGGCTACATGAAGGACTTCCTGTTCTCGCCCGAGCAGATCGGCACACCGTTGCGCGCGCTGTCCGGCGGCGAGCGCGGCCGGGTGATGCTCGCCCGCGCTTTGGCCAAGCCCTCCAATCTGCTCGTGCTCGATGAGCCGACCAACGATCTCGATCTGGAGACGCTCGACGTGCTGGAGGAAACGCTCGCCGACTATGCCGGCACCGTCATCCTGATCAGCCACGACCGCGATTTCCTCGACCGCGTGGTGAACGCCGTGATCGTGCCCGAGGGCGGCGGCAAGTGGAACGAATATGCCGGCGGCTATTCCGACATGCTGGCGCAGCGCGGCGCCGACATCTCGGTCGACAAGGGCAACGGCAGGAACGGCGCAGCGAAAGCGCCGAAGGAGGCCCGCGCGGTGCCCGTGAACGGCAGCAAGCCGAAGCGCAAACTGTCCTTCAACGAGAAATACGCGCTGGAAACCCTGCCCGGGCAGATGGCGAAGCTGGAAGCCGACATCCGGGCGCTGCAAGCGAAGCTGGACGATCCGACGCTCTATGCCCGCGACCGCAAGGCCTTCGACGCCGCGTCCACCGCGCTTGCTGCAGCGCAGGCGGACTTGCACGCCGCGGAAGAGAAATGGCTGGAGCTCGAAATGCTACGCGAGGAAATCGAAAGCGGTTAGGCGGGAGACACGCGCTGAAGCCGCCCGGCCCCCTGTTGCGGCGCGTCGCGCGGCCATTGCGCAGCGCACACAAAATTGTTGTGGCCCACTTGCTCCCGCAGCAACATGGAATGCGCCCCGGCTCTGCCGTGTTGATACACTCGAAGGCCGGGTCCTGCCCGGCGCGGAATGCAACAGAAGGGGCGCATTATGGCTACGCGGACATCGCATCACGTCCTGTCCTATACCGACAGCTTCGCAACGAGTTCGAGCGACACACTGATCCTCATCGGCCGGGTGCTGCTCGGCTGGATCTTCCTCACCTTGGGCTGGGGCAAGATCGGCAACATGGCGGCCTTCGCCGGTTATCTGACCAGCCTCGGCGTACCCGCCCCCGGCCTGTTCGCCACCATCGTGCCACCGGTTGAATTCCTGATCGGCGTCGCGCTGGTGCTCGGTATCGCGACGCGCTACGCGTCGATCGTCTGCTTCCTGTTCGTTCTGGTCGCCACCGCGCTCGCGCACCGCTACTGGGAGTTCCCCGCGGCTCAGCAGGTGGCGCAGTACAATAACTTCCTGAAGAACCTGTCGATCATGGGCGGTGCGCTCTTGCTTTTCGTCGCCGGACCGGGACGCTTCTCGCTCGACAGCTGGATGGCGGGGCGAAGATAGGGACTTCCATTGTCATTGCCGGGTCACCCCCGGCAATGACGCTCCCTGCGCATGCGAATGCTTTACCCACGCCGCTGCGCCTTCGCCCGCCGCAAGCCCCGTCGCAAAGCACGCCTGCAGCAGATAGCCGCCGGTCGGCGCCTCCCAGTCGAGCATCTCGCCGGCAACGAAAACGCCCGGCTTCCTGCGCAGCATGAAACGTGCATCGATCTCGTCGAACGAGACGCCGCCCGCGCTCGAGATCGCGCGCGCGATCGGCGCAATGCCGGTCAGCCTCACCGGCAATGCCTTCAGCTGCGCGGCCATGGCATCGGCGGCAAGATCGCCGAGTTTGCCCTTCGCAATCTCCTGCGCCAGTCCGATCGCCGCCGGCGACAGATTCGCCGCCTTGCGGAGGAAAGTGGACAGGGATTGCTTGCCGCGTGGCGCGCTCAGCTTTCGCGCCAGATCGCCGATGACAACATCCGGCAGCGCGTCGATCGTCAGGACCGCCTGGCCATCCTTTTCAATCGCGTCGCGCAATGCTGACGAGAGTGCATAAATGCCGCCGCCTTCGAGGCCGTATTGCGCAATCATCGCCTCGCCGCGCACGGTCTCGCCGCCGAATGACAGCGCGATCCGCTTCAGCGGCTGGCCTTCGAAGCGCTTGCGGAAAATTTCCGACCATTCGGCCAGAAATCCGCAATTGGCCGGACGCAGTGGTGAAACCGCGATGCCTTCACCTTGCAGAATGTCCGCCCAGCCGCCGTCGGAGCCCAGCTTCGGCCAGCTCGCGCCGCCAAGCGCCAGCACGGCGACATCGGCCGCAATGCTTGTCTCTTCACCGTCATGATCGAAGCGCAAGCGGCCGGCTGCGTCCCAGCCCGTCCATCGATGCCGCAACGCGACCTGCACGCCCTTCGCGGCGAGCCGGCGCAGCCATGCGCGCAGCAAGGGAGAAGCCTTCATGCTCTGCGGAAACACCCGCCCGCTGGAGCCGACAAAGGTCGGCTGGCCGAGGTCTTCGCTCCATCGTCGCAGATCGCCCGGCGAAAGCGCGTCGATGGCTGCGCGCAAAGGCTCCGCCGCCGCGCCATAGCGCGCAAGGAATCGCGACGTCGTCTCGCTGTGCGTGAGATTGAGCCCGCCGCGCCCGGCCATGAGAAACTTGCGGCCGAGCGAGGGCATGCGCTCATAAACGGTGACCGCCACGCCTGCGTCGGCGAGCGCCTCCGCCGCCATCAGCCCGGCCGGGCCGCCGCCGATCACCGCGGCCATTGTCTTGTGATCTGAATCGCGCGACATGGGGACGTCTTGCCATATCCGGCGCAGCGCGGGTGAGAAAAGCCGAAGATCATGCTAGCTCCCAGCCCGCCATTCGCCCGCCTCCCGGTTCTCGACCTTGCGCGCGGCGTCGCGCTGGCGGCCATGGCCATTTACCACTTCTCCTGGGATCTCGAATTTTTCGGCCTCGCCGATCTCGGCGTCACCGAGCATCCGCTCTGGGTCGCCTTCGCGCGCGCCATTGCCGCGAGCTTCCTGGCGCTGGTCGGCGTCGGACTGGTGCTTGGCCACGGCAAAGGCGTCAAGCTGAAACCGTTCCTGCGGCGCCTCGGCGTTATCGTCGCCGCGGCGGCCGCCATCACCGTGCTCAGTTATCTCGCCGATCCCGATGGCATCATCTGGTTCGGCATCCTGCATTGCATCGCGGTGTCGAGCGTCATCGGTCTCCTGTTCCTGCGACTCCCGGTCATTGTCATCATCCTCGCCGGCATGGCCTGCGTCGCGGCGCCGCAATTTGCCACCTCGTCGATGTTCAACGGTCTCCCCTGGGTCTGGCTCGGCCTGGGCAGCGAGATCATCCCCTCCAACGACTACAACCCGTTGCTGCCCTGGTTCGGCTATGTGCTGTTCGGCATCGCCGCGGCCCGGCTGATCCCGCCCGAGCGGTGGCCGCGCTGGCGGCCGCGCTCTGCCGTCGGCCGCACCCTGTGCCTTGCGGGCCGCCATAGTTTGATCGTTTATCTGGTGCATCAGCCGCTGCTGATGGGCAGCCTGTGGCTCGTGGCGCAGGTTCTGCGCTAGTATGAGCTGCGAATCCGAAGGAGCCGGCAAATGCCCGACACACTCGATCCGCTGGTCCGCGATCTCGTCGAATGGGTGGCGAAGGAGCCGCGCCGCCATGCCGATCTCATCGACACCTGGCGCACCTCCTGTCCGCGTCTCACCGTCTGGGAAGAGGCGGTCGAGCGCGGCTATGTCGCGCGTGAATTCGTGCCCGGCCGAGGCGCGATGATCGTGATCACCCAGGCCGGACAGAAGCTCCTGCGCAGCAACAGGCCCTTCCCCTTGCGAGGCGCGCGCCTGGAGCGGCAGGGCTGACTGGGAAAGCCGCACGATTACAGGCTTTGAATGCCGCCTTCCGAGCACCTCGAAAACTGACTACCATTCGCGTCAATTGGGATATCCTCGGGGATCCCGGTTCGAGATTTGGCGGTTTGGAGGAGCGGGCAATGTTGCGCGCGTCATCCCTCATATTCGTTTTTGTTGCGATTCTTGGATTGTTTGCCAAGGCGGCGCAGGCACAAACCCGCGCCGACCAGGCGACCACCCTGCGGGATGAAGGCGACTGCGTCCAGAGCGCGTTCAAGACCCCAAAGCCCGCAGCCACCCAAATCATCGCGATCTGTACGCGAGCGCTCAGCCGGCCTTATACCGGCCCGCCGATGAACCTTTACGACCGCCCGACCCTCTTGACCGCGCGCGGTTACGCCCATGCGGCGAACAATGATTTCGACCGCGCGCTGGCCGATTTCACTGCGGCGGTGCGCGGCAATGCCAAGCATGCCGACGCATATGCCGGCCGTGCCAGGCTGTTGTGGTCGCGAGGTGAATATGATCGGGCGATCGAGGACTATGCGGCCGCGCATAGGCTCAATTCGTTCTATAGCAGCGATCTCATCAATGCCCATGTCGGTCGCGCGAACATGCTCTCCGAGCAGGCGCAGGACGCCAAGGCCATTGCGCATCTCGACGCTGCAATCAGGCTCAATCCTCGTTCTAGCGATCTCCACGAGCAGCGCGCGAAGCTCCATGACAAGACCGGCGAATATCGGCGTGCTGTCGCCGACTGGACCTTCGTGCTGCAGAACCTGCAGGCCGGCAGCGGGATGAGGCCGTTCCATCTGCGTGCGCGGGGCACGAGCTACGAGCGGGCGGGCGAAAACGACAAGGCGTTGGCCGACTATCGGGACGCAATCGCACTCAATCCGGATCTGCCGATGTCGAATCACGACTCTCGCCCGCTGCGGCTCAAGCTCGGCGCAGGCGCCGAACCGGCCACTCCGCCAGCGCCGCTGGCTGCTGCGCCTGCAGCACAACAACAAGCCATCGCGGCGGCGACGGCGCCGGCCCAGACCGTCGTGTCATCGCCGGCCGAACGGCGGGTCGCCCTTGTGATCGGCAACGGCGACTATCGCCATTCGACCAAACTCGCCAATCCGCGCAACGATGCGTCCGATATCGCCGCTGCATTGCGCAAGCTGAGTTTCGATGTGATTGAGGGCCGCGATCTTGATCGGCGGGGCATGGAAGACCGTATCCGCGACTTCGGCCGCAAGCTCGACCGCGCGACGATGGCGCTCTTCTTCTACGCGGGCCACGGTATTCAGGTCGGTGGCAAGAACTATCTGATCCCCATCGATGCGAAGCTTGAACGCGCCGGCGATCTGACGCTGGACACGATCGATCTTGGGCAAGTGCTGGCGCAAATGGAAGTCGAACGGCGTGTCAATCTCGTATTCCTCGATGCCTGCCGCGACAATCCGTTGGCGCGCTCGTTCGCACGTTCGCTCGGCACGCGCTCGACGGCGGTCGGGCAGGGTCTTGCCAGCATTCAGAGCGCGATCGGCACGATGATCGCCTATGCGACCCAGCCCGACAACGTGGCGCTGGATGGCGAGGGTCGCAACAGCCCATTCACGGCTGCGCTCTTGAAGCACATCGCGACACCCAACCTGCATATCAGTCTGATGATGCAACGCGTGCGCGGCGATGTGATCGCGGCGACCCGCGAGAAGCAGGTGCCGTGGGACCACTCTTCGCTCATTGGCGACGTCGTATTGGCGCGTTGACGCGCCAGGTTGGCCGCGCTGTGCTTGCTCGCCGGGATCGGCGGTTGAGTCGAGGCACCACAGCCGGTAGAAGCAACATATGCTGTATCGTCCTGCCGGCACTTTTTTTGGATGGCTCATTGCGGCCACAATAATGCTGCCTCCGGCAGCGCTCGCCCAGAACACAGCCAAGCTGCCGCCCGATATCCAGAAGAGGCTCGACGACTACAATCGCGCCCGCAAGGCGTTCCTCGCCGAGAGCGACGCCTACTGGAGCGCCATTGCCGAGAAGCGCAAGCTGCGTGCGCAGAAGCGCCGCAGTGGCGAGCCGGTCACGCGCGACGATTATGTGCTGACCCAGCCGCCGGTTTACACCGGTCCGGAGCGGCCGGTGCATCCCTCCATCCCCGAGCGCGACGAGACGATTCCGCCGAAGCCGCCGATTCCGGTCATTGCCGATTTCCTGAAAGCCGCGCACGAGCATTACAGCTTCGTCCCCGAGCGGCCGGGCAGCGAGCGGGACTTCAAACGCGCCTACGTGCAGACGGCGCTCGCCGCCGGCCTCACCCGCGAGCAGATTCTGCGCGTCTATGCCTTCGAGACCGGTGGCAACGGCACCTACGACATGCAGGCCGGCGTCAATCCGGGCAAACCCGACAGCCGCGCTATCTCGCCCGCCATGGGCTACAACCAGTTGCTCGCGACCAACACCGTCTCGCTGCTGGCCGGCCACGGCGACGACTTCGTGAAGATGCTGATGCAGAAGGCGGCGGCGCTCCCGCCCGACGCGAAGGCGGCGCTCACGCGCAAGGTCGAGATCCTGCGCCGCATGATCGCGGCGAGCCGCACGGTGCCGAACCAGTGGGCCGAGCACGACAAGCTCGCCAACACGCCGATGGGCTACGGCATGCACGCCGCCGTGCTCGACCGCGACATCGGCCCGCTTCTGCAAACGCAGAAGCTGCTCAACTCGGTGCTCTTCGCTCGCATGCGCGGCGTCAAGCGCCCGCTCACCGGCGCCGAGCTTGAACTGATGAACTTCACCGGCGACGGCAACGGCATCGACATGGTGTCAATGCCGCAGGATTTGCGCGAGATCGTGCCTACGGCGAATTTCTTCCAGCAACGCGGCTATGAGCGCAATCCGATCGCGCGCCGCACCGGCACGGTGGCGCGCCTGATCGCCGACATGGATTCGCGCATGGACCGCTATTCACAGGCGCCCGGCGCCAGGGAGATGGCGGGGGTGTTCTAGGGCGCCAGGGGCGGAGATGCAGAACAGGTCGGCGCAAGCCAGGACAGCGCGCAAAAGACCGCAGCGGACCCAGGACCAGCGCCGCCGCGAGACCCAGGACAAGATTCTCCGCGCCGCCATCGATCTCCTGGTGGAGAGGGGATATGCCGGCTTCACCACCATCGCGGTCGCGGCCCGCGCCGGCGTATCGCGTGGCGCGCGCGAGAATTACTTCCGCACCAAATATGACCTGATCGCCGCCGCCTGGCGCGCCGCGCTCGACCGGGCGGGTGAAAAGTCGCAAAACCTCGCCAGCACCGTCAAAGGTTCATCCGATCCTGCCGGGCAATTCCTGGCCAGCGCCGAATCGTTTTTCCTGAGCCGCGACTATGTTGCGATGCTCGAGCTCTCGATCGCGGCAAGAACCGATGCACGCCTTGCGCGCATATTTCATTCCTTATTCAGGGACTATCGCAAGCGGCACGACGACATCTGGATTCAGGCGCTGCAGCAGGTGGGCTACAAGCGGCGCGACATTGAAAAATTCGTCGACATCGCAAATTCCCTGTTGCGCGGCATGGCACTCACCGCCGCCTGGAAATTGCCGTCACCCCACGGACGCTCCCCGCTTGAGGAACTGCGCCGGTTCACGCCGCTTCTGCTGACGCCGGACAAAGCGCGGCAATCCGCGTCGAAGCGGGCCCGCGCGGCCCGGCAAAACCGGACACCGCGCTGACCGGCCTCCGTCTACTTCTTCAGCCGTGCCAGCACCGGGTCTTTGACGTCCTGGATCGTGTCGATGATGACGTTTTGCGGCGTGCCGCCCACATTCTCCACGCGGCGGATATAGATGTTCTGCACGACGTCGCGCGTTTCCGGGTCGATCGCGATCACCCCGCGCGGGCTTTCCCATTTCATGCCCTTCGCAGCCCCGATCAAGGCATCGCCATCGGCCTTGCCACCGGTTTTCTTCAGCGCCTCGTAGATCAGGTGCATGCCGTCATAGCCGCCGACCGACATGAAGTCGGGATTGCGCTTGAACGCCGCCGCATAGTCCTTCACGAAAGCCCTGTTGATCCCGGTATCCTGGGCGTGGTCGTAGTTCCATGCCGTGATGATGCCGAGGGAGGCTTCGCCCATTCCCTTCAACGCGGTTTCCGCGGTGACCTCGCCGGTGCCGAGAATTTTCGTCGTCTTGGGGCTCAGGCCGCGCTCGGTCAAGGCCTTTGCAAAAGCCGCCGGTTGCGCGCCGGCCGGCACGAACAGGAAGATCGCTTCCGGATTGATGTCTTTCGCCCGCTGCACGAAGGCGGAGAAGTCGGGATTGGCGACCGGGAAGCGCACCGAGCCGACGATCTCCCCGCCGGCGCCCTTGAACGCGCGATGGAAGCCCTGTTCGGCGTCGTGCCCCGGTCCGAAATCGGACACCATGGTATAGGCCTTCCGCGTCCCGTTCTTCGCTGCCCATTGCCCGAAGGCTTCAGCGACCTGCGGCAGCGTCACCGAGGTGCGCGCGGAATAAGGTGACTTCGTCGTGATGATCGAGGTGCCGGCATTCATGATCACCATCAGCTTCTTGGCTTCCGCCGAGACGTCGGCTGCCGCCAGCGCGTTTGGTGTCAAGACGAAGCCGGCGAGAATGTCGACCTTGTCGCGCACGATCAGCTCCTGCGCCAGCCGCTTCGCCACGTCGGGCGCAACGCCGCCGGTATCCTTGCGGATGAACTCGACCTTGCGCCCGGCCACGACATCGCCGTGCCGCTGCACATAGAGCTTGATGCCGTTGTCCATCTGCACCGCGGTGTCCGCGAATTGTCCGGAATACGGCATGATCAGGCCGATCCGGATCGGCTCCTGCGCCGGCGCGCCGAGCGAATACAGAGCAGCGACAGCAAAAGACGCAGCCGCAATGCAGTATGTCCTCATGTTGTTCCTCCCTTGACGCTCATTGCATGTGGAGCGGCACAGACATCATTTTTGTGTTGACGCTATAAAACAAGCTGGTCAGCTTATTTTGCTCTCGGCCCGCTCCGAAAGCAATCGGGAAGAGTGCACGTGGGAATAGGCCCACGCCCTGCCCATGATAAGAATCAACCTGTCGGGAGAACGTCAATGAAGCGCAGCACAACCAGGATATTGACCACCCATGTGGGAAGCCTGCCCGGCCGCGGTGAGACCGCAAACGAGCAGGATCTGCCGGGCAGCGTCAGACAGGTTGTTGCAGCGCAGAAGGAGATCGGCCTCGACATTGTCAACGAGGGCGAGTTCACCAAAGGCGGCGACTGGCTTAACTATATCGACGGGCGGCTGGGCGGCTTCGAAAAGCGTGAACGCACGGGCACACCGCCGATCGCGCAGGGCAAGGATCGCGAAGAATTTGCCGCCTTCTACAAATACGCCAGCGAGCGAGGCTCGTTGTTCTACATCACCCAGGACAAGCCGCTCTCGATGGTGAAACGGAACTACTGGGTCTGCACCGGCCCGATCGGCTATGTCGGCCAGGCCGCGATGCAATCGGAGATCGAGACGTTCAAGACGGCGCTCGGCGGCGGCGACGTGTCGGATTGCTTTCTCACTACCACCGCGCCGGCGAGCCTTGAGCCGTATCACGGCAATGAATTTTACAAATCGACGGAAGAGTTCTTGTTCGCCATGGCCGAGGCGATGCGCGCCGAATACGAGATGATCGCCAATGCCGGTTTCATCCTGCAGGTCGACGACGCCTGGCTCGCTGCCTTGTGGGACCGCATCGGCATTCCGATGGGACTTCCCGCCTTCCGGAAATACTGCGAACTGCGCGTCGAAGTCCTGAATCACGCGCTGCGCAACATTTCCGAGGATCGCATCCGCTATCATTTGTGCTGGGGCAGCTGGCACGGGCCGCATGCCTACGACCTGCCGCTGCGCGACATCGTCGACGTGCTGCTGAAGGTGAAGGCGCAGGGCTATCTCATCGAGGGCGCCAATGCGCGGCACGAGCACGAATATCATGTGTGGGAGGACGTCCGCCTGCCGGACGGCAAGATCCTCATTCCCGGCGTGGTCGCGCACGCCACCGACGTGATCGAGCATCCCGAACTCGTCAGCGAACGCATCCAGCGCTATGCGAAAATCCTCGGGCGCGAGAATGTCATCGCCGGCACCGATTGCGGCTTCGGCGAGCGCACGCATCCGCAGATCGGCTGGGCCAAGCTGCGGTCGCTGGTCGAGGGCGCGCGGCTCGCCAGCGAGGAGCTCTGGTAGGCGCGCTACACCGCCTTGCCGCCGATCGCCGCCTCGCCCGGCGCGCGGTGCGGCACCTCGATAACGATGCCGTGACCGTCCTTGATCGCGTTGCTCGCCGCCCCGGCCGCGGATTCGAAGGCGGCCTCCTTGGTCGCGTAGCTGCCCATCACCTTGCCGTCATGATCGATCGCCCAGCCGTCATCATGCCGCACGATCCTGTAGCTTGCCTGTCCCATCTCGAACTCCTGGTTCATTTGCGCCGCGAGGATGCGCGCTTGGGCACCTTCTTGCCTTTCGCCCGCGCCTCCGAGAGGCCGATGGCGATGGCCTGTTTGCGGCTTTTCACCTTTTTCCTGCTGCGCCCGCTGCGCAGCGTGCCCTTTTTGCGCTTGCGCATGGCGCGCTCCACATCCCTGGAGGCGGCGCGTGAATATTTGCGTGCCATGTCGTCTCTCCCGGCAATCCGCTCCAACATCAACGCCGCAGGCGTGAAAACGTTGCGTCGCACGCGCAACGCGCGTCTGCCTCGCGCGGCGGGGGATGGACAAGTGCGGCCGGCGGGCGGACAATTCCCGCTTCGCCGGGCAAGGGGGGAAAGAAGGTGCCGCCGCGGAGAGCGGCCGCATAGGCATGGAAGGAGCTGCGCCATGAAAGTCAGAGACGCGATGCATCAGGGCTGCGAATGGGTATCGCCCGACACCAAAGTTGCCGAAATCGCGCGCAAGATGCGCACGAGCGACATCGGCGCCGTCCCGGTCGGCGAGAACGACAAGCTGATCGGCATGGTCACCGACCGCGATATCTGCTGCAAGGGTGTGGCCAATGGCCACGACATCGAGGCGCTGACCGCGCGCGACGTAATGAGCCTGGGCATCGTCTGGTGCCATGCCGACGACGATCTCGACGAGGCCGCCGACATCATGGAGAGCCGGCAGATCCGCCGCCTGCCAGTGATCGACAAGAACAAGCGCATGGTCGGCATGCTGTCGCTCGGCGATATCTCGCATGCAGCCCCGCAGAAAATGACGGCCGAGGTGGCGAAAGCGGTGTCGGCGCATCACGGGTGAGCGCGAGCGGCGGCAATCAGTAGGGCGGGCCAAGGCGCGTAGCGCCAGGCCCACCGCTTGTTTCAGTTAAACCAAAGCGGTGGGCTTCGCGGTGCTCAGCCCGCCCTACATTTGCTCGTCACGCCGCCCGGCGCTGCGGGAGTTGCTGAGGGAGTCCAAGAATGCGCCGCAATTCTTCCTCGCCACCATAAGCACGACGCGGCTCTGGATCGTGCTCCCGACCATCGTCCTGGCCCGTGGGGGCCAACGGGGCGTCGCGCGACTGAAGAAACGATGGCAGCGCGCCCTCCCAGGCTCCAATCGCAGGGATGTCGAAGGCGCGCTGCAATTGTCGCCGGCGCCGCGTGCGCACGATGTTGACAATCGCCCCGCCCAGAATGCCGGCGAGCAGCAAAGCGGCGACGACGCTTGCGGGGACCCGCGCTGGTATCTCTGCCACGCCACCGGCGACGTCCGCTGGTCCGGCCACCGTCTGTGGGACACGCGCATCGTCCTTGTCGGCGGCTGGCGTGTCGGCCCGAGGCTCAACCGGCTCCCGCCGGCGCTGGTCCTGCATCGCAAAAGCCGTCCGCACGGCTGTGTCGTCCGCCCATCTGGTCAGGGCGTTGTCCTCGGCGCTGACGATGCCGGCCTCTTCCAGGAGATCGGACCAGTCCACGAGGAAGGGCACGCTCTCCGCAGCCGCCGGCGCGGCTGCCTGAACGCGGTCGGTGTCGCTGCCCGCGACGGGCGCCGAAGGCGCGTCTTGCGTGGACGCCGGATGCATGGCTGGCGCGGCAGCGCGCTCCTGGACTTGCTCCTGTGCGCGTTCTTGCCGATCGGCCTTGCGCGCGGCGCGCTCCTGGTCCTGCGGGCCGAGATACCAGCACTTGCGCTTGGTCGCGCGATCGGTGCGATACCACCAGTGCTGACCGGCCGGCGGCGGCGCATTCGGCGCCGCGGCACATTCGTCCGCGGCGCGCGCCGTCTCGCCGCGCGACGTCGCGGGTAACATGATGATGACGAGAGCGATGAAACAGACGGTGGATACGGGCAAAGGTGTCGATCGGATGTGTGTCCTCACGCAACCCTCCTCGATTTTTTTGGGATTGCGCAGTTCACCTCGCCAGTTCGGCCGCAATGCGTCGTGACTTCGGCAATACAGCGATTTCCACATGTCATTGGAACGCGGCGAGGTGCGCGGAGGCGTCCAGTCCGTAGGGCCGTGAGCTTCATCAACGTTGGCGCAATACGTTTCGTTGGCGCAATACGCTTCGCTATTGGTCCAAGGCGCCGGCATTGCGTAACGGAATTTGCGCGCCGCGCCGGCCGGCCGCGTGATCGCGGAGAGACATCATTCCTTCGCGACGGTGTGCGGCAGCCGCGATTGCGCGATCAACCTGCCGACGGCCGACATCGCCAGCATCGCGCTCGACATCGGCGATTGCTCGAGGCCGACACCGATGAGCTCGAAACATTCGGCCTCACGTCGGTCAAGGCGTCGCGCGCCGTGGCGCCGCCGATTGCGCAATGCGGGCTCGCCGATTCGATGCTGGTGAAGAAACAGTTTCGTCGACTTCGAGGTGGTGCAGGCACACGCGACAAAAACGCCGAAATATCCCGGAACCGTCCACGACCCGGCGACGGGCAATTCATGGTGGCGGGGCAGGAGATGAGTTTGCAGAAGAGATTCGGGGGCCGGGATGCTGCAAGCACGGACCGGACCGGACGCAAAATAACACATCGAAGCCATTCCCTCGCTGGAACTTTGTCTTCTCTGTGGCGTTAGGCCGCTGGCCGCATTCAGCGGAAGCAGCAAGGGGGACCGGGGTGCACAAAATCAACCGCAGCGACGCCATGAATCGCAGCGACGTCATTTCCACCGGGGTCGGCGGACTGGATGAAATTCTCCGCGGCGGCCTGCCCCCCGCCCGACTCTATCTGGTCGAGGGCGAGCCCGGGACCGGGAAGACCACGCTCGGCCTGCAGTTTCTGCTTGAAGGCGTACGGCGCGGCGAATCGGTCCTGTATGTCAGTCTTTCCCAGACCCGCGCCGAACTCGAACAGATCGCCACCTCGCACGGCTGGTCGCTCGCGGGCGTCAACATCCAGGAATTACAGACCGCTGACACGCTCGACGGCGCCGGCAACCAGTCGATCTTCCATTCCGCCGATATCCGCCTGGATCGCACCCGCGAAATGGTCGAGAAGGCCATTGCCGAACACGCGCCCAGACGAATCGTCTACGATTCCCTGCTGGAAATCCGGCAGATCGCCAGCGACCACATGCGCTACCGGCGCGAGTTGCTCGGCTTCAAGTCCTTGCTGAACAACTCGCAAATCACCGCCGTCATCATGGATTCGCCCGTGGAATATGGCGGCGACAAGCAGCTGGAAGGTCTCGCACACGGCATTATCCATCTGGAAAAGGAGCTGCCCGAATACGGGATTGCGCGCCGGCGCATGGAAGTCCGCAAAATGCGGGGCGTCGGATTCGCGGACGGCTATCACGACATGTCGATCCGGCGCGGCATGGGCGTCAGCGTCTATCCGCGCATTATTCCCGACCTTGCGTCTGAGGCCGAACATACGGACCTGATCAAATCCGGCCTCGCTCCGCTCGACGAAATGCTGGGCGGCGGCATGGAGGCCGGCACGACAACGCTGGTCACCGGACAAGCCGGCACCGGAAAGTCCACTTTGGCGTCGCTCTACGCGCTTGCCGCGCTGGAGCGCGGGGAGGCCGTCGCGATGTACCTGTTCGAGGAGCGCATGGAAACGCTATTCCGCAGGTCGGAGGGCCTCGGCCTCAATCTGCGTCCCTATTATGAGAGCAAGCAACTCACCATCAACGACTTCAATCCGGCCGAGATATCCGCCGGTGAATTTTCACTCATCGTTCGGGACGGCGTCGACAACAGGAACACGCGCGTCGTTCTGATCGACAGCTTCACCGGCTATTTGTCCGCCCTGCCGAAAAGCGACCAGGCGGTCACGCAAATCCAGTCGCTCCTGAAGTACCTGGCGCGGCGCGGCGTATTGACCATCCTGATCGTGGCCCAGCATGGCCTGCTGGGGCAGAATGTCGGAATCGACGTCGATGTGAGCTTCGTCGGAGACACAGTCCTGCTGCTGCGCCTGCATGAAGCGCCGGGGGTACTCCGCCGCAGCATCAGCATCGTCAAGAAGCGGCACGGCCCGCACGGGCTGGACGTTCGCGAAATGACCATCAACGAGAAGGGCATCGGCATCGAGCCCTTCAATCCGGCACCGGTCGGTACCGCTGGCCTCGTGGTCCATGCACAGTCATGACAAAGAGTTAGGCGGCCCAGATTTAGACGAATGGGTTTTGCTCGTTGCACCATTCCGCGACGACGAGAGATACCTGCAGCAGTTTCTGAGCATCCACGGCATCGCCGCGAGGACCTGCACAGCAGCATCGACGCTGGCTGACATGCTCGTGCAGCAGCCGTGGACCGTGGTTCTGACCCAGGAGGCTTTCACGGCCGGCAATATCGAGGCCATCGGCGCCTCGCTGGCGAATCAGCCCGAATGGTCCGACATCCCCTTCATCGTGTTGCTCGATGCCGACAAGCAGACCAACACGTCGGTGAGCACTCTGCAGACATTGCTGCCCAGCAAGCATCTCACCGTCATGCAGCGGCCGATCCGGACTGCCGAACTCCTCACCGGCATCCGGTCCGGCCTTGCCGCACGCAGAAAGCAGCTTCACGTCCGCGATTATCTCGACATGCAGGAAACGATGCAGCGCGAGCTGAATCATCGCGTGAAGAACATACTGTCGAATGTCTTTGCGGTCTATCACATGACGGTGCAGCAGAGCTCCTCGCTCGAAGCGTTCCGGGAAACCTTCGAAGGACGCCTGTCCGCCCTGGTGCGCGTGCACAGCATGCTTGCGGCGAGCGGCTTCCGGGATACGCGGCTTGCTGATATCGCCGAACAGACGCTGGCCCCCTACACGTCTCCGCAATCGCCGGAGCGGGTGCGCGCCGCAGGCGCGGAATTGTCGGTCGGCCCCGCCTCGGCGACGACCATCGGTCTTTGCATCCACGAACTGGCTACAAACGCGGCGAAGTACGGCGCCTTCTCGGTGGCGGAGGGCCGGGTGTCCCTGACCTGGCAGGTCACGGAGGCCAATGACGAGCGGGCAATCGAGCTTGCATGGGAGGAAGCCGGCGGACCCGCCGTCGCCAAGCCGACACGGCAAGGTTTCGGAACCATGTTCGTGCGCTCCGCCATCCGCGGCCTGCGTGGCCACGCCGAGTTCCAGTTTCTGCCGACGGGGCTTCGCTGCGTGTTGCGCATGCCGTCGTCCAGCCTCGCCGCATAACTTTCCCTGCTCATGAAACAAGGAGGATGACCGTACGTTAGGTCTTAAACCCGCGCGGCTGTGACGGTGACTCATGCTGATCCTGATTGCGGAGGACGATGCGCTGAATGCGTTCATGATGGAGCAGAGCCTGCTCTGGGCGGGGCACAGCATCATGGGGCCGGCCGGCACCATGGCGGAGGCGCTGGCGCTGATCGGACAGCGCCGGCCCGACCTTGCCCTGATCGACATCAACCTTGGCAGCTCGACCTCGGGCCTCGATCTGGCGAGGGATATCTGTACCCGCTGGAATATTCCGGGGCTGTTCGTCACCGGCCAGATCGAACTCGCCCGCGCGCATCGCGCGCACGCTCTCGGCGTCCTGCCGAAGCCGTTCACGCCGCAGACGCTGTGCCGAACCGTCGATTACCTGCAGGCGCGCCTGACATCGCGGGCAGGCGGCGCCGAACCGCCGCGGCGGCTCGAATTGTTTGAAAGTCGGGATGCAGGAAATTGAGCAATGCTCAAAACCCCTCCACCGCCAGCTCCATCACACTTCCCGCCCCCGCACTGATCCGCGCCAGATGCGCGCCGGTCTCCGGCAGCATGCGCTCGACGAAAAACTTCGCCACGATCAGCTTGTTCTTCAGTGCGTCCTCTCGCCCGTCCGCGCCCGCCTTCAGCTTCTCATTCGCGGCTTTCACGATGCGCAGCCACATATAGCCGAGCACGACGAGGCCGAAGAGATGCATGTAGTCGGTCGCGCCGGCTCCGGCATTGTCGGGCTTTGTCATCGCGTTGGCCATGAACCACATGGTCGCCTGCTGCAGGTGTCCGAGCGAGACATTCACCGGGCCGAGATAGGGTTTGAGCCCCTCGTCGTTCTTGTTGTCGTTCAGAAAGCCCTGCACTTCGGCGAAGAAGGCCTGCAGCGCGCGGCCGCCGTCCTTCGGCAATTTGCGGCCGACGAGATCGAGCGCCTGGATGCCGTTCGCGCCCTCGTAGATCATCGGGATGCGCGCGTCGCGCACGAATTGCTCGACGCCGGTCTCGCGGATATAGCCGTGGCCGCCGAACATCTGCTGCGCGGCGACCGCGTTGGCGAAGCCGAGGTCGGTGAGCACGCCTTTCAGCACCGGCGTGAGCAGCCCCATCATGTCGTCGGCGTGCTGCTTCTCCTTCGCGTCGCTTGAGCGATGCGAGATGTCGCCGAACAGCGATGCCCAGAGCACGAAAGCACGCGCCGCCTCGTTGAAGGCGCGGATGGTGAGCAGCGTCCGCCGAACGTCCGGATGCACGATAATGGGGTCGGCGGGCTTGTCGGGATATTTCGCACCCGTCAGCGCGCGGCCCTGCAGCCGCTCCTTCGTGTAGGTGACCGCGTTCTGATACGCGACCTCCGACAGCGCGAGCCCCTGCACGCCGACGCCAAGCCGCGCCTCGTTCATCATCACGAACATGGCGTTGAGGCCCTTGTTCTCCTGCCCGATCAGGTAGCCGGTGGCGTTGTCGTAATTCATCACGCAGGTGGCGTTGCCGTGGATGCCCATCTTGTGCTCGATCGAGCCGCAGGAGACGCCGTTGCGCCGTCCCAGCGAGCCGTCGTCATTCACCATCACCTTCGGCACGATGAACAGCGAGATGCCCTTCGTGCCGGCCGGCGCGCCCTCGATGCGAGCGAGTACGAGATGCACGATGTTGTCGGTAAGATCCTGCTCGCCTCCGGAAATGAAAATCTTGGTGCCGGAAATCTTGTAGCTGCCGTCGGCCTGCTTCACCGCCTTGGTGCGCAAGAGGCCAAGGTCGGTGCCGCAATGCGGCTCGGTCAAGTTCATCGTGCCGGCCCATTCGCCGGAAATCATCTTCGGCAGGAATTTCTGCTTCAGGTCGTCCGACGCATGCGCGAGAATCGCCGCGACCGCGCCTTGCACCAGGCCCGAATACATCGAGAAGGCGAGATTGCTTGAGGCGAGGAATTCGTTGACCACCGTGGTCAGCGTCGCCGGCAATCCCTGCCCGCCATATTCCACAGGGCAGGACAGTCCGATCCAGCCGCCCTCGACCAGTTGCCGGTAGGCGTCCTTGAATCCGTCCGGAGTCGTCACCCGCCCATCCTCGTGGCGTGTACATCCCTGAGCATCGCCGCGAGCATTGAGAGGAAACAGCACCTCGGAGCAGAGCTTCCCGCTTTCTACGAGGATTGCTTCCACTACATCTGGTGTGGCGTCGGCGAAGCCCGGAAGATTGTTCTGGCGCTCGATGTGGAACACATCGTTGAGCAGAAACAGCACGTCCTCGACTGGCGCAGTGTAGCTTGGCATTGCGGGCTCCCCGGCATCCCCTGAATTTGCTTGAGCTTACGCGAGACGCCTTAACAAGCGGCGCAGAGCGCCGCCGCGGCGTCGAGGATTACCGCGCAAGACGCGGAATTTAACCGCTTATTTACCCTGACACGAACAAAGTGGCGCTCTGGGGACGGGGCCGCGCGCTGTGACACCACCTGTTAACAAGTGCCGGTCCCAGCAGGACTTTTGCGGGTCCGTCCTCGCGGCCGGTCGGGTCTGGGTGAGCGCATGAGGCAACGCGTCCCGTGGAACGTGAAAGGTGTGCGGCCGGAAGTCCGCGACACCGCTCGCGAAGCCGCGCGCCGCGCCGGAATTCCGGTCGGGCAATGGCTCGACCAAGCGATCATGGAGCGCGCAGGCGAGCCTTTTCCTCAAGCCTATCAACAGCCTCCGCAGCAGCCCCCGCATGACCCGCGGCAGAGGCCGCATTACCCGCCGCAGCACCAGCCGCATCAGCAGCACCGGCCGCCGCAGCAGTCCCCCTATCCGCAGCAGCCGCAACAGCATTTCGCGCCGCCGCCCCCGCCTGCCTATCCACCGACGCCTCCCGTGCCGCATTACCAGCCGCATTCGCCTTATCCGCCCGCGGGTTACGGCCAAGGCCCCTACCCGCCCGTGGCGCCGCAGCCGGCCTTTGCCTCGCTGCCGCCGCAGCCCGACTGGTCGACCGATCTGGACCGCGCGGTCGCGGAAATTTCCGCGCGCCAGCACGCGCTCGACGCCGATGCAGCGGCGCCGCCGCTGCAGCCGCAATCCTTTGCACCGCCGCCGCGTCCGGCTCCGCCTTCCTATCCGCCGGCGCCGCCGCAGGCTTTCGCGCCACCCCCGCCGCCCGTTTACATGCCGCCGGTGCATTATGCGCCGCAGCCGCCCGCGCTTGACCTGTCCGGCCTCGAAAAGCAGCTGCAAGGCATCACCGCGCAGATCGAAAGCCTCAACCGCAATGACGGCTTTTCCGCTGCCATCGCCGATCTGCGCAAGGATCTCGCGGACATCCACCGCACGCTCGCCGAAGCGATGCCGCGCCGCGCGCTCGAGGCGCTGGAAGCAGATGTCCGCAATCTCGCCGACAAGATCGAGCAGAGCCGCATGGCCGGCGTCGATCCGGCGACGGTCGCGAACATGGAACGCGGGCTCGCCGACGTGCGCGAGGCTTTGCGCACGCTGACGCCGGCGGAGAGCCTAGTCGGCTTCGAGGACGCGGTGCGCGGCCTTGCCGCAAAGATCGACCAGATCGCGCTCACCCACCACGATCCGGCCGCGTTCCAGCAGCTCGAGGCGACCGTCACCGCGCTGCGCGGCGTGGTTTCGCATGTCGCCTCCAACGAGGCGCTCGCGGGCCTATCCGAGGAAGTGCGCGGGCTGGCCGCGAAGATCGATCGCGTCGTGGGTTCAGCGTCCGGCTTCGGACCGGAGGCACTCACCTCTCTGGAGAAGAAGATCGCCGACCTGCCGGTGCTCGGTGCCATCGAGCGCGGCTTCGGCGAGCTGAAATCGCGCATCGACGAGATGCAGCGCATGCCCCCCGGCTCCGGGCCGGACGTGGCCGAACATCTCAAGCGCGATCTCGACCGCACCAAGGACACGCTCGAGGCCCTGCACGGCACGCTGGGCCTCGTCGTCGACCGCCTCGCCACCATCGAATCGGCAGTAAAATCCGCACCGGCCCAGCCGACCAGTCCGCCGGCGCCGATGGCACCGCCGGCGGCACCGGCGCGCGTGCCCGCCCCGGAAGCGGTTGTCACGTCGCCTCCCTCGCCGCCTGTGCCTCCCGTACCGCCAGCGCCAAAAGCCAGGCAGCCGATGCCCGCGCCTTCGGCACCGCCTCCGTACCCGATGCCCGCTCCCGCGGCCGAACAGCCGCGCGAGAGGCCGCGTCCGAAGCCGCCGCAGGGGCACGAGCGCCAGCCGATCAATCCCAATCTGCCGCCGGATTTTCCGCTTGAGCCGGGCTCCGGCGCACCGCGCCCGCAGCCGAAACCATCCGCGGCCGAGCGCATCGCCGCCTCGGAAGCTGCGCTCGCTCCCGGCTTGCCCGGCGGGTCGGAACCGGTTCCGACCAATTTCATTGCGGCAGCACGGCGCGCCGCGCAGGCAGCGGCACCTGCCACGACTGCCAGCGTTGCCAAAGACCACGAGAGGGACGAGAAACCCTCCAAGACGCTGGGTCAGCGCGTCCGCGCCCTCATTGCCGGCGGCAGCGCAGTAATCGCAGTCATTGCAACGGCGCACATCGCGCTGAAGATTCTCGATCCGGCCAATCAAGGCGATGTCGGCGTGGTATTCACCGACCCGCCACCCGGCTTCGAGGAGAAAATGCTGGCGGAGGAAGAAGCGGAAGAACGCGCAAAGACAGTAAGCAAGGCAGCCGCCAGCCCCCCCACCAGCAGCGCTCCCCCACTCATCGCGCCATCCGGCGTGCTGCTGCCGCAGAACAAGACGGCTGCCGCACCGGCGAACACCGGTTTTGAGCCGATAGTCGATCCTGGCATCACCGGGTCGGTCGCCGCACGCAATGCGGCCGCCAGGCCGTCAGCGCCAGCCGACAACCGTCTGCCGCTTCCCGACCGCCTGCCGGCGCCCCTGCGCGAAGCCGCCTTGGCCGGCGACGCGGGTGCGGAATACGAAATCGGCATGCGCTATCTCGACGGCCGGGGTATTCCTCAGAATACCGCGGAGGCGGTGCGCTGGCTGGAACGTTCCGCGGCGGCTGGCGTCGTTCCCGCGCAATTCCGCCTCGGTGGGCTCTACGAGAAAGGTCAAGGCGTCAAGAAGAACCTTGAAACCGCCCGCAAGCTCTATGTGTCGGCTGCGGAAAAGGGCAACGCCAAGGCAATGCACAATCTGGCGGTGCTCTATGCAGAGGGGATCGACGGCAAGCCGGACTACAAGACCGCTGCTGTCTGGTTCCGCAAAGCGGCCGAGCACGGAACGACCGACAGCCAGCACAATCTTGGCATCCTCTATGCGCGCGGTGTGGGCGTGGAGCAGAATCTTGCCGAATCCTACAAGTGGTTTGCACTGGCCGCGAGCCAGGGCGATCGCGACTCGGGCAGCAAACGCGATGACGTTGCCGCGCGTCTCGACCAGGCATCGCTGATGGCCGCAAAACTGGCCGTGCAGACCTTCGTGGCGAAGCCGCAGCCGGAGGAAGCTGTCAGCGTGAAGGCCCCGCCCGGGGGGTGGGACCGGTCCGAGAGCGGCCAGCGGCTGGAGAAGAAAAAGCAGAAATCCGGCTCTCCGATGCGCGTCACGCCGTCCTGACCGGCCAAGGCCTCGCCCATCGGCCACAAAATTCATCGACTCTTCAGCCACATGCTGTACGGATGGATGCAACGCAGCGTCGCAGGGTGACCGCACGCCGTGACCTTGCCGCTTTGCGTTGCGAGTTGATCGTCAGGCTCCAACCGGCTGGTCTCGTCCGTGCAGATTTATCTTCCGATCGCCGATCTGCCCGTTAACATTTTTCTCATCCTGGCGATGGGCCTCGCGGTCGGGTTCATCTCGGGCATGTTCGGTATAGGCGGCGGCTTCCTGATGACGCCGCTCCTCATCTTCATCGGCATTTCCCCCGCCGTTTCGGTTGCGACGGTATCCAGCCATATCGCCGCGTCATCGGCCTCGGGCGCGATCAGCTACTGGCGCAAAGATGCGGTTGACGTGCCATTGGGCGGGATGCTGCTTGCGGGAGGCATTCTCGGCACCGCATTGGGCGTGTGGCTGTTCACCGTGCTACGGTCCGCCGACCTGCTCGATCTGCTGATTGCTCTGTCTTATGTCGTGCTGCTCGGGGCTGTCGGCGGACTGATGATCGTGGAAGCCGTCCGCGCCATCGCCCGCACTTATCAGGGCAAACCGGTGGTGCTGCGGCGTCCCGGCAGCCACACCTGGATCCACGGGTTACCATTCAAGATTCGCTTCAAGCGATCAAAAATCTACGTGTCGGCCATTCCCGTCTGTGTGATCGGTCTCATCATTGGCTTCATCGGCGCCATCCTCGGCATCGGCGGCGCCTTCCTCCTGGTTCCGATGCTCATCTATTTCCTACGCGTGCCGACCGCGACCGTGATTGGTACCTCGACCCTGCTTACCCTTGTCACCATGGGCTCGGCGACCATCATGCACGCAACCACCAATCATCTGGTGGACGCGATGCTTGCCCTCATCTTGATGGTGGGCGGCGTCACCGGTGCGCAATTCGGGGCGCGGGCCGGACTGCTGATGAAACCCGAACGGTTGCGATTGTTGCTGGGTCTGCTGGTGCTGAGCGTCGGTTTACGCTTCGCCATCGATTTGCTGGGACAGCCGAACGAACTGTTTTCCATCCGCGTCGTGGACGGCACATGAAGCGGATTTTTGCAACAGCTCTGCTGGTGATCGCGATATCGAGCGCGTCCTATGCCGCTCGCGCAGAGCGACTGATCTCGTCGCTCAGCAGCCACCAGGTTCTGGTGTCATCCAGCTTCGCCGGCGCCGAACTCGTGCTGTTTGGATCGGTCGAGCGCGACGCCGCGACTATCCCGCGCCGCGGCGGCTACAACCTCGTCGTGACGGTGATCGGGCCGCGGCAAACGCTGGTGACCCGCCGGAAGGACCGCGTCTTCGGCATCTGGGCCAATGCCCAGTCTCGTACATTCGTTGGCGCCCCATCCTATCTTGCCGTGCTCAGCAACAAGCCGTTGGACGAGATTGCCAGCCTGGGCACGCAGCAGCGGCTCGACATCGGAATGGACAACGTCCCGTTGCCGCAGACTGCTGCGATGCAGCCGACCGATCTGCTGTTTCGCGACGCTCTCATCCGCCTCAAGAAGGAGCGCGGGCTCTATATCGAGGAACCGAACAGCGTGACGTTTCTGACGCCGAACCTGTTTCGCGCCGGCATCCGCCTGCCGGCGGAAGCGCCCGTCGGCAGCTATGAGGTCGAAATCAAGCTGTTTGCCGATGGCACAAACATCGCGCGCACATCGTCCGCGCTGGAGGTCGTCAAGGTCGGCGTCGAACAATTTGTCGCCAGCGCCGCGCGCGACTATGGCCTGCTGTATGGCCTCGGCACAACGCTGATGGCGCTTCTCACGGGCTGGTTTGCGTCAGTCGTATTCCGGCGCGATTGAAGAGGTCAGTCGGGAAGGCAGCGCATCGCAGCCACCGCATAAAACCGCGTTGCGCCGAGCATATGCGCCATGAAAACTTCGCCGTCGAAGACGGACTGAAATGCGCGGCTGCGGATATTCAATCCCCCAGTGAATGCACCAAAAGCCGGCATCACCATTCGCCGCCCGTTGCTGGCAAAGCACTTGCGGCTGAGCACGCGCCCGCGCGCCGAGATGCGCGCCAGAGGATGCAGATGGCCCGCTATTTCCGCCGTCGCACCCGCGCCGCACGGTTCATGGCGGAAAACAATTTCTCCGATACCGATCTGATCGCAGAATTGCCCGCCGATTCCGATCGCCGGATCGGGATCATGGTTGCCCGCGATCCAGATCCACTCGCGCCCACGCTGCATCGCCAGCAACATGTGTCGGTCTTCACCGGGAAGACGCGCCGGGCCATCTCCGTCGTGAAAATTGTCGCCCAGGCAGATCACGCTGCGGGGGTTGTAACGCGCGATCACCTGCTGCAGCCGGGTGAGCGTCGCACGTGTGTCGTAGGGCGGCGGGAAGCGGCCGTGGCGGGCAAAGCTCGAGCCCTTTTCGAAATGCAAATCGGCCACGCAGAGCAGGCGCGATTCCGACCAATACAGCGCGCCGGAGAGGTCCGCGCAGAAAGATGCGCCGGCGAGTTCCATGTCCTCACCCTCGATCGCGCTAGCTCCGTTTGCCGTCAGTCCGGCCACGCATCGCCTCCTGTACCAGATCGTCCGCCGCTTCCGCGAGCAGTGCGTCGGTGGCTTCGCCATAGACGGGTTCACGGCCGATTTCCAGCATCACCGGCACCGCGAGTGGCGAAACCTGTTCCAGCGATTTATGGACGATTCGGCCTTTGATGCGCGAGAGCATCTCGCCCAGCCGCTTGATGTCGAGCAAGCCGGTTGCAGCATCAGTCCAGGCCGCGCGCAGCAGGATGTGATCCGGCTGATGCTTGCGCAGGACGTCGTAGACGAGGTCGGTCGAGATCGTCACCTGCCGGTGGGTCTTTTCCTGGCCTGGGAAACGGCGCTCGATCAGGCCGGCGATGACCGCGCATTGGCGGAAGCTGCGCTTCATCAAAGGCGTTTCTGCAAGCCAGGCCTCCAGATCGTCGCCAAGCATATCCTCTGCAAACAGTGCATCGAGTGAAAGTTCGCCGCGTCTCGCAGCGTGGCCGATGTCACCGAGCCCCCACACGGCGAGCGCATATTCATTCGCGACAAAGCCGAGCGGATGCAAGCGGGCGCGCTCCAGGCGGCGCGTGAGCAGCATGCCGAGGGTCTGATGCGCTAGTCGGCCCTCGAACGGATAGCAGACAAGGTAATGCTTGTTCGCGCGCGGAAAGGTTTCGACCAGCAGGTCGCCCGCCTCCGGCACCACCGATTTCCATTGCTGAATATCGAGCCACTCGCGAACCGTTTCCGGCAATTCGCGCCATTGGCTCGGGTCGGCCAGCAGGGCGCGCACGCGAGCGGCGAGATAGGTCGACAGCGGAAACTTGCCACCGGCATAGGCCGGCACTTTCGGGTCGGTGGCATTGCTGCGTGAGACATAGATTTCGTTCTCGACCATCGCCTCATAGCGCAGGACTTCGCCCGCAAACGCGAATGTGTCGCCGACGCTGAGCGTCTCGGCAAAATATTCCTCGACTTCGCCAAGGACGCGGCCGCCGCGCCCGATCACGCCGGTCTGACCTTCGCCGCGATGACGCGAACGGACAAGCCGGACTTTCAGCATGGCCGATTCCACGATCGTGCCGACATTCATGCGGTATTGCTGGGCAAAGCGCGGATGCGTGACTCGCCAACGGCCGGCCTTGTCCCGCTTGATCTTTGCGTAACGCTCGTAGGCCCGGAGCGCATAGCCGCCGGTGGCCGCGAAATCGAGCGCGGCGTCGAAATCGGTGCGACTCAACCCCGCATAGGGAGCGGCCGCCCGGACCTCCGCAAAAAGCGTATCGGCGTCGAACGGCTCGCCGCAGGCACTGCCCAGAATATGCTGCGCGAGCACATCCAGCGCACCGGTGCGCAAGGGCGGCGTGTCCTGCGCATGCTCCGCCACGGCATCGATGGCCGCACGACACTCCAGCACCTCGAAACGGTTGGCAGGCACCAGAATGCCGCGTGAGGGCTCCTCCAGCCGGTGATTGGCGCGGCCGATACGCTGCAAGAGCCGAGACGATCCTTTCGGCGCGCCCACATTGACCACAAGATCGACATCGCCCCAGTCGACCCCAAGATCGAGCGACGAGGTGCAGACGACCGCACGCAGCCGGCCGCGCACCATCGCCTCCTCAACCTTGCGGCGCTGCGCGACATCGAGCGAGCCGTGATGCAAGGCAATGGCAAGGCCATCGTCGTTAATGTCCCACAATTCGCGGAAGATCAGTTCTGCCTGGCTGCGGGTATTCACGAAGATGAGGGTCGTCTTGTGCTGTTTGATCAGTTCATAGATCGCCGGATAGGCGTGACGCGCTGTGTGCCCGGCCCAGGGGAAATAATCTCCGGGCTCGAGCATGCTCACATGCGGTTCGGCGCCGCCAGTCGCGACCACGAGCTCGGCGAACGCTTCGCCGCCGGGCGGCTGCGGCCGGAGATAGCGGCTGAGATCCTGCGGATCGGCAACCGTTGCCGACAGCCCAACCGTTTGAAGGCCAGGTGCAAGACGAAACAGCCGCGCGAGGCCGAGCGACAGCAGATCACCGCGTTTCGACGTCACCAGCGAGTGCAATTCGTCGAGCACAACACGCTTCAGCGTACCAAAAAGATATGGCGCGTCGTTCGACGCCAAGAGCAGTGCCAGTTGTTCGGGCGTAGTGAGCAGAATATCCGGCGGATCGCGGCGTTGACGGGCCCGCTTGGACACGGGCGTATCGCCGGTGCGTGTCTCAATGCGGATGGGCAAGCCCATTTCTGCAACCGGCGTTTCCAGATTGCGGGCGATATCGACCGCAAGCGCCTTGAGCGGGGAAATATAGAGCGTGTGCAGGCCCTTTCCCTCTCCCCGCTCGCGGGGAGAGGGTGGCGAGCCGCGCAGCGGCGAGACGGGCGAGGGGGCGCTGCCGCTCTGTGCAAACATCGACGCTCCCTCACTCGCCCCGCCTTCGGCGGGGCGACCTCTCCCCGCACGCGGGGACAGGTGACGCTCATGCAACTCGACAAGCGTCGGCAGAAAGCCGGCCAGTGTCTTGCCGCCGCCGGTCGGCGCAATCAGAAGCACCGACGCGCCCGCCCGGCTGCGTTTCAGCAATTCGAGCTGATGAGCGCGCGGCGTCCAACCGCGACCGGCAAACCAGCCCCGGAAAACCGCAGGCAGCAGCGCGCCCCCTGCCGGCTGGTTGTCAGGCGGTTTCAAATGGGGCGCGGGAGAGCTAGTTTGCGTATTCCTCATGTGGGCTGGATCATGGGTATCTATTCGACCATCGTAAGGCCACTCGCGTTCCGGCTCGACCCGGAAAACGCGCATATCGTCGCGATCCGGACAGGCGCGAAACTGACGCCAATCGCGTATGCATTGCGGCCTTTCTTCGCGGTATCCGATCCGCGGCTCGCCGCGACCATTGCCGGTATCGGCTTTCCGAATCCAGTCGGCCTTGCCGCCGGCTTCGACAAGAGCGGAGAGGCGATCGAAACGCTCGCGGCACTGGGATTCGGCTCCGTCGAGATCGGCTCAGTCTCGATCGATCCGTCCGGCGGCAATCCCTATCCCCGCCTGTTCCGCCTGCCCGAGGATCGAGCCATCGTGGTGCATTACGGGCTGCCCAATCTCGGCGCGCATGCCGTCGCAACAAGGATTGGCGGGCTTAAGCTTCCGGTGCCGCTGGGCGTCAATCTGGTCAAGACCAATCGCGGAATCGGCGCCAGACCCGAAAGCGCCGATGAGATCATCGCCGAATATGTCGATGCCGCACATCTGCTCGCCCCGCATGCCGACTATTTGATGCTGAATCTGAGCTGCCCCAATACCGAGGACGGCCGCGATTTCTTTGCCGACCAGGCGCATCTTGATGCCTGCCTTTCGGCCTTCGCCAACGTGACATGGCGACTGCCGATCTTCCTGAAGGTCTCGCCACTCGGCGGCATTCCGACAATCGAGCGCGTTCTCATGGCTGCCGCGCCGCATGATTTCATCAAGGGCTTCATGTTCAATCTCCCACCGGGGAAGCCGGCAGGGCTGCGGACGCCGGAAAAAGTCTGGCACGACATGCCGGGCGCGGTGTCAGGGCCGCCCGCAGCGCCCCTGCTCGATCAATGCCTGCGCGAATGTTATCGGCGCATGGACCGGAATCGTTACGCGCTCTTCGCCTCCGGCGGCATCTCGACCGCCGATGATGCCTACACCAAGATCCGCGCCGGCGCCTCGCTGGTGCAGTTGCTCACGGCCTTGATCTACGAAGGGCCGGGGGTGGCGCGACGCATCACGCGCGAGCTTGTGCGGCTGATCGAGCGCGACGGCCTGAAATCCATTGCCGACGCGGTCGGAGCGGACATGCGCTAGCGACGTTCCGCCGCTGCGATCAGGCCAGGGACAGGCAGACCGCCTTCGGTCCGGGTTGAGGCAAATTCAAGACGCAGAATTTCGAATCCGTTTGCGTCCAGACTCGCACGAACAAGCGGCTGGCCATGCGAATAGCGCAATTTCTCGCCAAGGATCGCGCCGTCGCCATTGTGGGTCTCGACCGTGAAAGCGAGGAGCCCCCCGGGTTTCATAGCCCCGGCCGCGCCCGCGATCGCCGAAGCAAGATCGGCTGCATAGACAAATACGTCCGCAGCTACGACCAGATCGTATGACGCCTCTTGTTCGGCCTCGCCGGCCAGAAACCGCATCATGTCCGCGATCTCGAGACGATCGTACAGTACCTTCTTCCTGGCTTCGGCGATCATGCCGGAGGACAGGTCGACGCCGACAAGCCGATCCACAAAGGGACGAAACGCTGCTCCTGCCAAGCCGGTCCCGCAGCCGAGATCAAGCATCGACCCGAAACGGAACGCGCGGCTGCGTTCCGCGCACAGTTTCTCAACGGTAGCCTGCAGCAAGGCCGGCGCACGGTAACGCAGACCCTCCTCAAGCGCCTCGTCGAAGACCGGCGCGTATTGGTCGAACAGTTCACGCACATAAGCCTGCGGCATCCCTGAAGCGGGTTCGACGCCAAGCCGCATTAGCATCAGCACGGCGCCGTGTTTGTCTTGCGGATCAGCTGCGCAGGCGCGACGGTAGGCTTCGACCGCCCCCGCGCGATCGCCGAGTTTCTCCCGCAGCCCCCCAAGCGCGAACCAGGCCGACGCATAACTGGGTGTGATGTCCAGCGTCTGCTGCATCAGGTCGGCCGCGGCAACGAAATCGCCCTTGGCTTCGCAATCGCGCGCCCATTCGAAGCGGCGGTCGGCGAGCAGATCGCCCGAGGACTGGAACTTCGGTGACAGCATCGGCAATTGAGTCCCGTATGTCTCGCGAAACCGGGTTTATGACATATCTGAAGGGCCATGCGAGCCGAAGATATCCTGCTGCCGACCACTGCTGGCGTGTTCTGTGCGCGCGGCGGCTTTCATATCGACCCGACACGGCCCGTCGACAAGGCCCTGATCACGCATGCCCATTCCGACCACGCCCGCGCCGGGCATGGGGCGGTGCTGGCGACGCAGGAAACGCTCGACATCATGCGGCTGCGATACGGGCCGGATTTCGCCGGGTCTGCGCAGGCCGTCCGCTACGGCGAGCCCGTCGTGCTGAACGGCGTCACCGCGACGTTTCACCCTGCCGGCCATGTACTCGGCTCGGCGCAGATCGCCGTAGAGTACAACGGGCTCCGGATTGTGGCGTCCGGCGACTACAAGGACATTCCCGACCCGACCTGTGTTCCGTTCGAGCTTGTCCCGTGCGACGTCTTCATCACCGAGGCGACCTTCGGGCTTCCGGTGTTCCGGCACGGCGATCCCGATGCTGAAATCGCAAAGCTGCTGAAATCGGTGGTGCTCTTTCCAGAACGAGCACACCTGATCGGCGTCTATTCGCTCGGCAAGGCTCAACGAGTGATCGCGCTGATCCGCAAGGCTGGTTACGACAAGCCGATCTATCTGCACGGCGCGCTGGAGAATATCACACACTACTACCAGAGCCGCGGCATCGATCTGGGCAATGTGCAATTGGCCCGCGACAAGCAGAAAGCAGAACTCGTCGGTGCGATCACGCTCTGTCCGCCATCGGCCCTGAAAGAGGTCTGGTCCCGGCGCTTTCCCGATCCCGTCACCTGCTATGCCTCCGGCTGGATGCGGGTGCGCGCCCGCGCCCGGCAGAGTCAAGTGGAACTGCCGCTGGTGATCTCTGATCATGCCGACTGGGATGCCTTGAAAGCCACCGTGAAAGCGACCGGCGCTGGCGAAATCTGGGTGACACACGGACAGGAAGACGCGCTGGTGCATTGGTGCCAGACGCAGGGCCTGAAGGCCCGCCCGCTTGATATCGTCGGCTATGGCGACGAGGACGAAACAGACGGAGTGTCGGGTGCCGGCAAAGCGGGACATCCGGCATGAACCGCTTCGCCGAATTGCTCGATCGCCTGACATATGAACCGGCGCGCAACAGCAAGATGCGCTTGATGACGGATTATTTCGCACACACGGCGGACCCGGAACGGGGATATGCGCTCGCCGCGCTCACGGGCACACTTTCCTTCCCGCACGCCAAGCCAAATGTGATCCGCACCTTGATCGCGGAGCGCACCGACCCCGTCTTGTACGCTTTGTCACGTGATTTCGTCGGCGACACCGCGGAGACGGTGGCGCTGATGTGGCCCTCACCCGAAACGGGAACGCCACCTGACATCCCGAGTCTTTCAGAGGTCGTAGCCGCGCTCTCCACGCTCGGCAAGGCGCAGCTCCCGGCGCAACTCGCCCGCTGGCTCGATGCCCTCGACGAAACCGGCCGCTGGGCGCTGCTGAAGCTTGTCATGGGCGCGCTGCGCATTGGCGTCTCGGCGCGTCTGGCGAAGACCGCGGTGGCCGCCATCGGCGACAAGGATGTCACCGAGATCGAATTGATGTGGCCGAATCTTGCGCCGCCTTACCTGGACCTGTTTGCGTGGCTCGAGGGGCGCGGGGCAAAGCCCGCAATACGCGATTCCGCACCTTTTCGTCCTGCCATGCTGGCGCATGTCATCGACGAGGTCGATTTCAGCAAGCTCGATCCCGCCGGCTTCATCGCCGAGTGGAAATGGGATGGCATCCGCGTGCAGGCTTCCGCCGGAACCGACGAAAGCGGCCGCCGCATCGCGCGCATGTATTCGCGCACCGGCGAAGACATTTCGCAGAGCTTCCCCGACTTGCTGGATTCCCTGACCTTCAGCGGCTCGATCGACGGCGAATTGCTGATCCTGCGCGAAGGTCGCGTGCAACCCTTCAACGTCCTGCAGCAACGGCTTAACCGAAAAACGGTCACGTCCGAGTTACTGAACGAATTTCCCGCGCACCTGCGCGCATACGATCTGCTGGTCGATGACACGGAGGACTTGCGCGAGATGCCGTTCGAACAGCGACGCAAGCGGCTGGAAATTTTCATCGACCGCCTGAGTGATCCGCGCATCGACATTTCTCCGCTCGTGCTGTTCAGGACATGGGATGGGTTGGCCGCAGCTCGTGCCGATCCGGCCTCCGCAGGCGCCGGAGAGGATGCAAACGCCGTCGAAGGGGTGATGCTCAAGCGGCGCGATGCGCCTTATGTGCCCGGACGGCCGAAAGGTCTGTGGTGGAAATGGAAGCGCGATCCGTTTACCGTCGATGCCGTCCTGATGTACGCGCAGCGCGGCAGCGGCAAACGGTCGTCCTATTATTCCGATTATACCTTCGGAGTCTGGACCCGGGGCGACAACGGCGACGAGCTGGTGCCGGTCGGCAAGGCCTATTTCGGGTTCACCGACGAAGAGCTGCTGGAAATCGACAGATACATCCGCAGGAATACCGTGGAGAGGTTCGGGCCGGTGCGGAAAGTCGTGCAGGAGGACGGGAAGGGCCTTGTTCTCGAAGTCGCTTTCGAGGGTCTGCAACGCTCGACTCGCCACAAATCGGGCCTTGCCATGCGCTTTCCACGCATCAGCCGCCTGCGCTGGGACAAGCCGCCGCGCGAAGCGGACCGGCTGGAGACGCTGGAAAAGATGCTGCAAGGCATTGAAAGCGGGAGGACAAGCCCTTTAATAGCGCGGGCGCGCGCGAAAACCGCGGCGGATTGAGGATTTTCATCGATGTCCAATGAAGCTGTGAATCGTTTTTTCGGCGGCTCTCCGCTCGCGGTTATCTTCCGCCTCGTGCTGTTGTCGATCCTGATCGGATTTGTCCTGCATGCTTTCGGATTCAATCCGTTCAACATCATCGAGAGCATCCGCAGCCTCATCGAGGCATTATGGAATATGGGCTTCGACGCCATCCACTGGCTGTGGCGCTATTTTCTGCTCGGCGCGATCATCGTCATTCCGATCTGGCTTGTCGTGCGCCTCGTTAATGCGCCGCGCGGGCGCTGAGCGCAATCACACCGGCCAGGGATCGACGGTCATATCGGCGGCATCGTTACCGACAAGATCTGCCAGCGTACGATGCCGTCCACTTTCGATCGCTTTTGGAAGCTCGCGTTTGATCTCTGCCAACAGGCCAAGGCCACGAAAGACGAGGCCGGTATAAAGCTGCACCAGACTGGCGCCCGCCTTGATCTTGGCGACCGCCGCCTTGCCTGAATCGATGCCGCCGACACCGATCAGCGGAAAGGCGCCTTCCACGCGAACATAGGTCTCGGCCAAGAGCCGCGTCGAGAGCGCAAAGAGCGGGCGTCCCGATAATCCACCCTGCTCGATCGCCTTCTGACGTTCCTGCAGGCTGGGCGGCCGGCTCAGGGTGGTATTGCCAATGATCATGCCGTCCATACGGCGCTTGCGCGCCACCGCAACGATATCGTCTAGGTCGGCCAGCGTGACGTCAGGGGCGATCTTTAGCAGAATCGGGACTCGTCCGTGGCGCTCGTGAACCCGCTGCCGCGCATCGATGACCCGCGCCAGCAGATCGTCCAGGCTCCTGGCCTGCTGCAGATCGCGCAGGCCAGGAGTGTTGGGCGATGACACATTGACGGTGATGTAGCTTGCCACCGGCGCAAAGGCTTCGATCAGCCGGACATAGTCGGCGACGCGGTCAGCCGAATCGCGGTTGGCGCCGACGTTCACACCGATGATCCCGCCAGTCTTCAGTCCCCGGAGGCGCGCGAGAACCGTCGCTTCGCCTTCATTGTTGAAGCCCAACCGGTTGATGACGGCCTCGTCCGCGTCCAGGCGGAAAACGCGCGGGCGGGGATTGCCGGCCTGGGGGCGGGGCGTCACCGTTCCCACCTCGACAAATCCGAAACCCAGCCGCAACAACGGTCCCGGGACCTCGGCATTCTTGTCGAAACCGGGGGCCACCCCAACCGGATTGGGAAAATTGAGCCCGAAGGCCCCAATGGCGAGCCGTGGATCATCCGGCCCAGCCTGGGGCAGGAGGGGCACAAACCGCAGACCCTTCAGCGCCAGCCTGTGGGCATCCTCAGGGTCCAGCGCCCTCAAGATTGGCCGGGCAAATCGGTCAAAAAGGCCAATCACGGCATCAACTCCGGTTCGAAACGGCAGCGGACCCTATCGGCGGACCCCGCCCCTTTCAACAAATGCGACGTCGAATCCACTGGACAGACTCAGCCGAAGGCACTAATTCCTAGTAGGATCATAGTCATACACGGGCCCGCCTTTTTGCCAGGCGCGGGCTGGAGGTTTGCCATGAGCCGCGCGATGCTGACACATTCACAGATCTGGACCGCCATTGATCGCCTTGCCGAGCGTGCTGGCCTGTCGCCGTCGGGGCTCGCCAAGAAGGCCGGGCTCGACCCCACCACCTACAACAAATCCAAGCGTATCACCCCCGACGGGCGACCGCGCTGGCCCTCTACCGAATCGGTCGCCAAATCGCTGGCTGCCACCGGCACCAGCATCGAAACCTTCATCACTCTGATCAGCGAAAAGCCCCGACCGATCATGCAGGGCATTCCGCTGATCGGTTTTGCGGAAGCAGGCAGCGGCGGCTACTTCGACGACGCCGGCTTTCCCGTCGGCAGCGGCTGGGAAGAAATTTCATTTCCTGCCGTCAATGACGAGCATGCCTATGCGCTGGAGATCTCCGGCGATTCGATGCTGCCCGCCTATCGCAAGGGCGACATCGTCGTGGTGTCGCCGGCCGCACCGGTCCGCAAGGGCGACCGCGTGGTGGTCAAGACGAAGAAAGGCGAAGTTCTGGTCAAGCAGCTGGCACGCAAGACCGCGAAGCAGATCGAGCTGCAGTCCCTCAATTCCAGCCATTCTGACCGCACATTCTCGATGAGCGACGTGTTGTGGGTCGCCCGCATCGTCTGGGCGAGCCAGTAAGCCGTTCATGCCTGATAGAGCAACCATGCGCCGCGGGCGAGGTAGACCACGCTGATCGCGAAAATGATCCAGCGCGTCCATTGCCGGAAACCAACATCGGTGAGGCGTTCCAGCACATAGGGTGCGAGCGATGTTCCGACGATCGCGAGCGCGATCGCCGGCGCGTGCGCCCACAAGGGAACGACATCGGCAGCACCGGCAAGCGAGCCAAAATAGAGCAGACGCAGCAGGTGCGCGAAGGTCTGCGTAACGGCTTTTGTGGCGACCGTCGTCTTCCGGTCCAGGCTGCTCTTCTGAAAGAAAATGTCCAAGAAGAGCCCGCCCACTCCTGCAACAAGTTGGACGAGCGTGGTCAGCACGCCGGTAATGAACGGAACGCCGCGCCGCTCGATATTAGGATGCGCGGCGGCCGGCAGCATTTCGATCAAGAATGGCAGCGCCCCGAGACAAAGATAGACGACGGCCTTGTCCGGCACAAAAGCAATGGCGCGCATACCAAGAAACGCCAAGAATGCGCCGACGACATAGACCCAGAAGATCGGCCAGCGTACAAAGCGCCACCACAGGACCGCCCGCCAGCCATTGGCCGCAAGCTGGATGGTCGAGAAAAGGACCATTCCGGTCACGACATCGAAGAAGAGAAGCAGAACGCCGAGCAGGACCATGCCGCCGGCCATGCCGAAAATGCCGGAGATGAAGGAACTGCCGACAATCGTGACCGCGATCAGCGTCAGCGATCCGAACGTCAGCGAGCCCATCAAGCCAAATGTCCCATCAATCACGCTGAGCGAGCCAAAGCCCCATCGATCATGTCGACCGTGTTCTGCGTGCCGTAAGCAGCCACGAAGGAGCCGAAACGTGGCCCTTTTTCCTGACCCAGCAAAACTTGGTAGAGCATGTTGAACCAGTCGAGCGATACACCCGGCCGCCCATCCTTCGCCGCCTTCTTGTGATCAAGGAAAGGCTCGCGGCGGCCGACCTCGTAGACTACGTCCTGTATTTCCTCGGGTGTGGCATGCGCGGGCAATTGCGAAAGAGCGTCGCGCAGGTCGGTCAGCGCCGCACGCTCCTGTTCAGTTGGCTCGCGGTATTTCTTCGTCGGCAAAACGAAGTCGCGATAATAGTGGATCGCGTATTCGACAAGATCGTTGAGCTTCGGATGCGTCTGCGGCGTGACGCCCGGCCGGTAGCGGCCGATAAACCCCCATAATGTTTCAGAGTTTTCCGCATTCGACGAGGATACCAGCGCCAGCAGCATGGCGAAGGACAGCGGCATGTCGATCTGCGGAGGATTCCCCGCATGGATATGCCAGACGGGATTGGACAATTGCTGTTTGGGGTCC
>Ga0209172_10002259_pt1 | contig 35030 bp, 30 predicted proteins | sample LarsenN4metaG_FD_184113 | JGI IMG/M metagenome (GOLD analysis project Ga0209172, IMG submission 184113) | Hot spring sediment bacterial and archeal communities from British Columbia, Canada, to study Microbial Dark Matter (Phase II) - Larsen... ... | reverse complement strand
CACTAATCCTTGGGCGTGTTGAACAATGGTTTCCATAACCGTTCAGTTAAATTTTGATTACGCCCTTTCTTTCAGATTTTTCCTTCTTTGGCAACCCCTTGTTGAAACTGGTGCAAGATCTCAGTTTACCTACCTCTGCTGCATCACGGGGATTCACCACCACCCAATCGGGACGCAACGTTTCCTGATGCTCGGCAATCATCACCTGCAACCCGGTTGGAATTGCCTGCCCCGATAACAACACCTCACCCGGCAACCCCAGCGTCTCTTGCAACACAAACTCCACCCAAGCGCGATGGATGGCAGTCTCCGGCTGCAAGCTCTTCTGGTTGTCTTCCCACTCCTCATGGGCAAACCGCAGCAATCTCATCTGCTCTGGTTCATGCGCCTCCAGCCCGTTCGGAAATACCTGAAGCAACACAGGTAGGCTCAGGAACGGACCCGATACTTCAACCAGAGAGAGCCATTCAGCGTGGTGACGTGCAGTGGACATTGTTAGACCTCGAACCAACTTGTAAGCGGAAGGGCTGCAATCACCTGCGGATGCATGACCCAGTACCAATTTTGCTGAGAGCTATCGTCTTTTCGTCGCCATCCGCCATCCGCAAGAACCCATGACCAAAAGGGTTGCCCATTCCTCTCAGTTTGCGGCGGTTCATAGCCCAAGAAGTTAGCCACCTTTTGACCGACTTTGGCATACTGTATATTTGCCCCTTGATAGCCTTCATAGCAGGCTGCTTCTGCCAACTGTGAAGCGGTGATGGTTCGATGCGGAGCGTGGTAGTGCGATTTGAGCATTGCCCGATGTCCCTCTGTCAGATCAGAGGCGATCGCCTCAAATGCTCGTCGGTAGTCATCTACTGTTAGCCCTGTTTTCAAGGTTGGAAAGCCAGAATAATGCTCACGGTGGTTTCCCAAAAAGTTATCCATCTCTGCATGGGTTAAATAGCCACGATGCGGAGCAATATAACTACTGATGCTGCGACTGGGGTTTTCACGCCAGGTAATGTTGAAAGCGCACAGTTTCGGAAAGAAGCACAGACTTGAGTAAGGGAGGTGGTCATGAATCCACCAGGCAAGCGGTCGAAAATCGCCCGTTTGCTCATACTGGTCGAGATACCAGTTCACAGCAATACAAACGGTCCCTCCGATACAGCCATCCTTGTCACGCCAATCCCAAATATGTCCAGCCCGGTTGTTCTCGTTACTACCGCAGTTGTGGTCATGCTCATTTCCAAACTGATTAACCGCCAGAGAACGGTAGGCAGACCGAATAGTAATTCGCCCAAAGGCTTCTTGAAGCGGTTCCAGCAAGTCTTCACATAAATGCTTGCCCACCTCAATGGCAAGGTCTGGATTTTCTGGAATATTAGGAATTTTGTAGTAATTGGAGATCTCGCTATACAGAAAATCTCGCATAAAGAAGTTTTTGGAAAGCCGCACTCTCCCAAGATTTTCAAGTGCATCGTAAGAACTGATCGAGCGCATTAGGATACGCTCCCTGGTAGCTGAGGATATTGCACCAATAGCGGACCTTCAGGAATAAAACGAGCTTGATAGGGCGATCGCTTATCTAAACCGTGAAATTGCTTGATGGGAATCGGTACATTCAATTTCTTCAAGCTCTGAACTTGCCAAAAAATTGCCCAAACAGGCTTATCGCCATTGAGAGCGGTTTCAGGACGTTCATAAGATCGCTCCTTGGGGTAACGCCCATTTCTTGCTTCAATATGCTTCACATAAACTGCATGCCATGTTGCCCTTGGAGTTAAGGGTTGTTCTTCAGCATGAGAAGCGTAGAGAAAAACTTCTACCAGACTTCCTCCATGCCCCCCTCGTAACTCATCAGCTTTGCGAAAAATATTAAAGGCTGTACTGCCAAAAGCAACAATCGGTTCTTCAATACCCTTGGCTTCCTGTACTTGAATTGCCTCTAATCCAGATAGCAAGTGCTCCTCTGGTACGGGTGCAAGAATGGCAAAAGCGTGAGTGATTTTTGGGGCAGTAGTCATAAGAACGTTTTTCAAATCTAGATCAACTTTTGAGGAATCAAATACGTAACAGCCAGCGGAAATAATCGGGGTGTCGGATCTCTAAACCTGGCTCGGATAGCGACTGCCTCCTGTTCAATCTCCTGGGGAATCTGTTCTAATCTAGCTTCGAGGCTCTTGAGATTGCGCTCAAGCTGCTCCCGCTCCGTATTGCTAAATAACTCAAGTTGCTCAACCTCTGGTTGTTTCAGTTCATTCAAAATGCTCTGACGCAGTTCCGTCAAAATTGCCGTAATATCGGCAACCTCCTTATCACAGCGGTCTTGCAGCGCTTTCTGAAGACCTGCGGTGCGATCGCCCATGCGAGCTTCTAGCGATCGCAACAGCGGTTCTTTGTGTCCCTCCCACAACGTCATGAGGCGCTGCTGAACTGTTTCTGGAATCGGATCAGGCAACGCCGCATCTAACGCCATCTGCACCTGTCCCACATTGAGTCGGCTGAACCGCCCCTCTTTAAGCATTCCCCCAGCGGTAATCACCTCTTCATGGAGCCGTTGCTGATCGCCGCCTAAAATCACCAAGCGTCCGTGAGCAATCACCACCGGATGCTCTAATGCCGAACTAGGAACTAATCGAGCCGTGACGCGATGCAGCCGCTTCCGCCCTTCCCGTGACCAAACCTCTGCTCGCAGTAAGCGCAGACACATTTGCACTAGACGATGGTTGAGATGCACCAGCACCACATCATCCCTACCATTCGATTGATCTGGGTCAAAGACAACCGGGCGAATCTCTTGAGTGTGCGGATGTGCCAGTCCTTCCGTGCAGGCTGACCAGCTTCCCCGGAACGCAGGCAGATGATAGGCTTGTCCCCTCAACCCCTCTATCTCTATTGGTATCAGCGGCGGTTGTTCTGCCAATTCCAGCCCAATGTTAACAACGGCTTCGATGTTCTCTGGGGTAAGTCGGAAATTGCGGCGAGTTTCACTTAACTGCTCTCGAAGCTTTTCAATTTGCTCCCGCACCGATCGCTCAAACTTCAGCATCCGCCGCACGGGTTCCGACTCCCGTTCCGCTCGGCTGGTATCCAGTGTGGTTCGCCGCCCTAACATGGCTTCCTCAACCTGGGTCGCAATCACCGGACCTACCTTGCCCAGATCTTCCCGAATCGTATTCACCTTCAACGCTGCCCGCATCAAAAACTCCAGATCCCCTTCCAGATCTCCAGGACGAGTTCCAACCGCAGAGTGCTGATAACCCTTGCCCACAAAGTGATAAACCAGAACTTCTGACGCTTTCTGCCCGTGACGGTCAACCCGCCCATTCCGCTGCTCCATGCGGTTCGGGTTCCAGGGAATCTCATAGTGAATCAGGCGAGAGCAGTGGTTCTGTAAGTCCAACCCCTCAGAAGCGGCATCGGTTGCCAGCAAAATCCGTACTGGGGAAAGCTCAGGGTTTGCCTGGAATGCCGCCTTTACCTTCTCACGCTCCTGGGAATCCATACCCCCATACAGCGTCATCAAGCGATCGCCTGCAACCAGTCCCTCCGTTGCCAGCAAATCATAAAGCCACTTCTGAGTTGCCCGATACTCTGTAAAAATCAAAACCCGTTCATTCGACCACTGTCCATCGGGCTTGATGTACTGCTTAATCCAGTTCAAGAGCTGCTTCGCTTTAGAATCGGATCGTTTGACCGCTACATCTGCCCAAGCTTGCATCTCTCGCAACAGTGCTTGCTCTTCAGGCGTAACCTCCCGAAATAGCAGGCTAGTATTGGCGATCGCATCCTCTGTCGATTCCTCATACAATCCATCGTCTGCAAACTCTTCCTCAATTTGCTCAACCTGCCGTCGCAGAATGCCCACAGTCGGTTTAGCAATCCGGCTCGTTGAACGGCGTTTAGCAGCCTGTAACGACTTTTGGTGTTGCTCCAACGTAGTGGCAAAGGCGGCTGGGGAAGAAAAAAGACGCTTTTTCAGGAGCTTCAGAACAAACTCGGTGGCGTATAGTTCAGTGGGATCATCAGCGGCAGCTTTACGGCGTAAATCGGTATACTCCCGCAAAGCCGTGTGAACCCGACGCTCGATGTCTGAGTAATCAACTGGAATAGCTGCCAACTTCCGCTCTGGAAATCTGGGCGTACCATCCCACTTGGGCGGTAGTTCTCGCTTCAATCGCCGCACCATGACGACCTGAAGCTGGTTCCGGTCTGGCTCCACTCCTCTGGCAAACCGTTGAGTGTCCAACAGTTCTAGCAGAGCCGTAAAGCTTTCCCGGTAGCCATTGTGGGGAGTTGCGGTCAGAAACAGTTTGTGTTCAAAGTGGGGAGCCAGTAGGCGGATGGCAGCCGTGCGTTGGGAGTCGATTGCATAGCGACCACTCCCTGATGGGGCAACATTATGAGCCTCATCCACAATCAGTAGATCAAATCGCCGGGGATAGATGGATTCTCCTTCCGCAGGCAACACCTCACGAAATAAACGGATGGGGCGATCGCGCTTCAGAAAGTCGATGGAAGTAATGAGACGAGGAAAGTGCGTCCAGGGGTTGACGTGAATGCCCCGTCGTCGCCGCAACTCTTTCATCAAGGTACTATCAACGATCCGAAAATCTAGCCCAAACTTATCCCGCATTTGATCGCGCCACTGAATTTGCAGCGCAGACGGACAAACAATCAAGATTCGCCTGACCCGTTGACGCAAAATCAGTTCTTGGGCAACTAATCCAGCCTCGATCGTTTTGCCTAGCCCCACATCGTCAGCAATCAACAGGTTCACGCGAGGCATCTGAATTCCCCGCACGACCGGATCAAGCTGGTAATCTTCAATATCAATACCGCTCCGAAAGGGAGACTGAATGTTGCGAATATCCGCAGAAGAGGAGGCTCCCCAACGCACGGCATCCAAAAATGCATCAAGCCGTTCAGGAGAATCGAACCCTGTTGGCTCAGGTAGTTCTGTTTTTTCATGGACATGAACCCCCGGCTCCAGTTCCCAGATCACCTGCAACTCTTCCCCCAGAGCATCATCCTCAACTGAGGTCAGGGTGATCAGGTGCTGGGCAGATTGAATGCCCTGAATCAACGGATTACTCGGTAACACCGTCTTCTGAACTTCTGTCACCACATAGCGGCGCTGCCGGACATCAACAAGTTGACCTTGGTCAGGGGGAGACATAATACGCCTAGTCTTTAGGGTTCTTACTATATAAACTTCCCACCCCGTGTAAATACTCAGCAAACTTCGTTAAATTTTAACGAAGCTGCTTTAGCATAGGCTTCCCATAATATTCTACTTTTATAGATTTTCTAGACGGGTAAACCCCTTTCTTCTCGAACAAGCCTTGCCAAAGATGCAAGTAGATCTAATGGCAACCCAACTGACTGGGCTGCCTCCGAAGCTGTCATATTCTCAGTTCGCATCAGTTCCAGAAGCTGGCGCACTTTAGCAACAACAGGATCATCGATCGACGTGTAGCCTCGCATAATGGCAATGCTTAACCCGGTTTGAATGTTGTCCAGCGTTAAGTTGAGATTACCAACAGCGGGATCAGCTTGTGAACGGGCGATCGCAGGCAAAATCTGAACACCGACATAACGTGGATTGCTGCTATGAACAATATCAAACGTGTAGAGCCGATTCTGCCCTCTAGCATCTACCGTTTGTACCATCAGGTTGGTTACAGGCGTAGTGGTCGCTCCTGGAAAGCGAAGCGGTTGAATCACTCTCAAGAAAATAGTCTTTGCCCGCCCAGTCTCTAACTCAGCATCAGTGCTGTAGACTACCCGCGAGGCATCTGCTAGCAGGATATAGGCGATCGTTTCATCAGTCTGGCTAAAACTAATCGAAGTTGCTCGTCCAGGAGCAACTTGAACTTGAACCGCACTGGTAGTCGCTCTGTTGCGATCGACGACCTGATAAGCTGACGTTTGTGCCTGAACGGACAGCCCAGGAGATACCAAACCAACCAATAATGCTGTGCTAACTAAGGTCAGAGCGGGCAATCGTCTCATCGGTCTACCCTCAAAAAGCTATTGACCACCACAGAAACTTCAGTTCCTTCAGGAACAAACTGCACATTGGGTCGTTGTAAGAGTTCTTGCATCGTTTGATCAGAGCGGCGGGATAGCCGTTCAGCAATGGGATTGAAGAAACCTTCCAGTGCAGCCGCCCAAATCTGAGGTTCAGCACTCGAAGTGATCACGCTCTGATTAAAGTTACCTGCCGATGTGGTAGTGCTGGATTGGGTACGCGGTTGATTGATAATCGTTCCCACCCGACCCAAGCTGCTGAGTAACCCTGTCAACAGGTCTTGGCGAGCGATATCAGGTCCCACATCATTGAGCTTTTGGGCTATTAATGGTTGATTGTCTTGCCCCCGAATCTGAAGGCTATCAGGCGGTAAGGTTTGCTGACGGATTTGACCGCTGCGATCGCGATACACAATGGCGATCGCACTTGCCGATACTAAATTATTACCTCGCCCTACAGCACTGGTACGAATCACCAAAACCGTACCCGTAGGGAGTGCTACTGTGCCATTGGTGGCTTTCATATCTTCAACCAGCTCTACGGCAAAGCGATTTTCTTGGGCAGACGCTGTACCACCTGTGGAATTATTGCTACCCTCATCCCAAATCATCGGCATAATCACCCTGGCTTTAGTAAACGTTCCGAGCGCGACTTCCCTGAAGCCACCCATTTGTACATCAAGCTGGTCAGCCGGAGTACGATTCAGAATGCCAATCATGCCAGGAGTCATGTCAGCACTAAACGCGGAAGGCGAAGCCACCCCAAAGGAGTTAGGAACTGTGTCGGAACTGGTTGTCAGGCTTAATGATTCTGTTTCCGTCCTACCAATAGAGACTACGGGAATAACCGGGTTTTGCTGAGTCGCTGATGCCGATGGATTAGACTGAACACCAAGAGCGCCGGAAGCTGTTCTCGAAGGCTCCATTGCACCGGGACTCACTCGTAGTTGTCCAACATTTGCCAGTTGTGCCCAGCGCTGAAACGGATCGACTCTTTCGACAGGTTGAATCCTCTCTGGCGGAGTAACAGGTGATCTTATAATCACTGGGTCTGGTCTAGAGGCTGTGATAGGAGGAGACACCGCAGCCGGAGTCGGCGCTGGAGCCGTTGACCTCGAAGCCACAGGTCTGGATGGGGCTGGAGATTGAGGTCTAGCAGCAGATTCAGGCTGGAGTTGTTGCTGCTGATCCTGGAACGCTAGACGGCTTTTCAGTTCAGCCGTCTCATCAAACGTTGGAGGCGTTGTCGGGGTTGGGGTGGGCGACTGAGTAACTTGTCGAGCTGGTGGGCGAGGTTGAAGGAAGCCAAACCACAAGACAGCTCCGGCTCCCATCACTGTTCCAACCACTGCCACGACGGAACCCAATCGAATGCTGGCACGTTCCGCCAGTGGACGCTCTACTGCACTTTCTTGGTCTTGCTTCAGTCGATATTCTTCTGAAATTAGCTGCGGAGTGGCAGGATTAAAACCCGCTAGCTGCTGTTCCTCCTCTGGAGTCAGATCATCATCAGCTTCCAAGCCATGCTGAATTGATGTTGTAGAAGTTTTGCCATTTCCGTTTGAATGATGAGTCGGGTTGGAAAATGCCTCAGACACCTCATCAAACTCATGGGATTCAAACTGCCGGTTCGCATTCGTCATGATCATCCTCACTGCACTACCGCTGTTGCTGGGGGTTAAACTCGACAATTCGGGTGATTTGCAATCCCGCAGCACGCATTTCGTAGATTTTGCGTTCTACCAGAGGCGCATCGGCTCCGAGGGGCGATCGCGGCACTTCAACCGCCTGCAACGTAAACGTGCGATTGAAAGGAATTCGCTCATCCTTACCCGTCGTTCGATCGATCAACACCCGCGTTGCCACCAGATCCACTTCCCATTCTCCGGGTCGAATTTCCCTCGGTTCCGACAGGTAAGAAATGATCGTCGTGCTACGAATCTGCCCTGAAAAAAGCGCCGGAGGAACCAGTTCCGCAACCTTGGGCAGAGACGCTTTAGCAAACTCCGATTCCAGCAGCAGAGAAGCAAACCAGGCATTGGTCGGAATTCGTTTGTTATTACCAACTCGAACCCCCTGATCGGGTTCATTCGTGCCAGGAATCTTTTCATCCCAATTAAACGTCAAGGTCGTCCAATCACTGACGACTTTCTGGATCACCGATGGATAGCGCCAGTGCCGCTCTTGCTCCGAGACATAAATCGTTTCACCATTCACCAACTGAGCAAAGGTTGTCTTCCGGTCGGCAATACGGTTCACTTGAAAGGCAGTGAATAGCGTTAAGACAAAAATCAAGCTGTTGAAGATAGTCAGGCAGATGAAACACACTGCCAGCAAGTTTTTTGCCTCTGGTAAGAGTGGAGCTTGAAGTCGTTTAATTTGCATAGCTACCCCCGTCGTATCAGCGCAATGCTCGTGACTGTACCGATCGCATTACTAAAAATGTCGATCAAACTTTTCACGTTGGATGAAATGCCGTTGTAAAGTGCAAAGCCTCCACCGCCCGCGACCAGAACCGCCAGTCCCGGTGCAAAGATGCTGAGGAAAAAGAGAAATGCCACATCCGACACCAACTCTGCTCCAGACTTAACCAGCACAACGGCAGTTAAGCCAACCACAATGTTGTAACCCAGTTGAATCCCGAACAGAGTGATGAATCCAGTTAGCCATGCCCAGATCGGACGACCTTGCAGCGGTAAAAGCGAGAGTCCGATCGCGATCGGTGCAAACAGCGCCGTTAGCAACAGTGCCGCTTCCAGAATATTGACGAATCCCCATTGCAAAGCGTAGAGAATAAACCGGATGATGGGAATCGCAGTATCTCGGAAGACGCTACCAGGGTCAGTTGTTAATCGCACGGCTGTGCTGATTTGACCGGGCAATGACGCATTCCATAACGCCTGACCAAAGGCACGTAACGGCTCCAGGGGCGATCGCGCTTGTCGCTCTGCTTCAGCTACGATCGCTTGTGCCTGCTCTTGCTTTGAGTTCCAGCATTCCACCAGTTCCGTGCCGACCTTACCCTGACATTCGCTGTAAAGACTTTCAAGCTGTTGTTTGGCAATGCCGGTGATCGTCACATTGGAAATGGCATCCCGAAAAGTCAGTTCACCCACCTGAAGTTGCAATACATTCTGCACCTGCGTATAGGAAAAGCCTCGAATAAACTTGATCGTGCCTGCCAGGACATTGCCATTCGCACCCAGGAAAATCATAATCACCAACGGCCAGACGAAGATTGAAGCTAGCTCTGACCAGGACTGCTTATCGATAATGTCTTTACCTGTAGTCATCGCAATAAACAGAATGCTGGCAGCTCCCAACGTAATGCCCAATTGGATCAGCCCAATCCAGAGTCCAGACGCAAGCGGGTCTAGCGTTACTAGCCAGACCGTATTCCAGGACTCCACCGTGGCACGGGACAATTCCAGCGAACTGGTGATAATGTCCAGGGCATCGGATTCTCCGCCTGTAGTTGGAAAGGATTGAGCAATCAGGGGCATCATGAGCATTAGCCGTCAAATCAAACCATTAAAGACATCACGATTGTTTCGAGTTGGCTATTGATCGGAACCCAGCGTCACTCCACCCGGCATCATCAACAAACCACCTTGCTGACTGGCTGCATTGCCTGCGGAAATATTTTTGCGCCGATCGGCAGTGGTAATCGCTGAAAGTTCACGGGCAGTTTGAGCCGACAATGTATTGCCGATTGCCCGATCAACTCGCGCTTGCTGTGCCTCTTGCAGCACCCGCTCATTCATCTGACTGTTGAGGGCAGTCTGTTGGGAAAGGTTTTGCATAATCCGTTGAGTCACGTCCAAACCCTGGGATTCCTCACCCAAACGCACACTTTCCTGCGTGTTCTGCTGCGTTGCTTGCCGTACTTGAGCCATCTGGGTTTGTGCTTCCTGACTCAAGGTGGACTGATCCGCTACTCCTGTAGCTGTGGCTCTAGCAGCATATTTGCTCAGATCCTCGCGAATGCCATAAGAACTGCGCCCATTAGTCTTATTCTCTAAAGTCTCAGATAAAACCGCACCCGGATCACGGCTGGCTGAACCACCCATAATTTGACTCCAGAGTTGAGATAGATCTGGAACCTGAAAAGCACCCAAAGTCGATTGAATTAAATTGTTAACCGGACTCAGTAAATCGTTTTGCACAAAGTTTTGCACATCTCCCAAGAAATCATTGATTTGATTGCCTGTATTCGATACGTAGACATTGCTGCCATTTACCTGATCACGAATTGCTGCCTCAACCGGGTCCCTGCCCGTATCTTGAGTGCGTGCAAATGCCGGACTATTTACAGACCCAACACCTACGACTAGAAACAGCGTAATAAGCCGAATGGACATCCATCTGAGTCGCATAAGTTTTGCCTCCTTAACGTGCAATAAGTGAGCGTTGATCATGTTCAGCAGGATCACTAGGATAATCCTCCTGTTGGGGCGATCGCCCTGATTTCTCTACAGGTAAACCCTGCCCGATATGACTAAACCCTTTGCCTTCCCGCAATGCTGGAATATATTCATCTGCAAACGCTTTCAAACCCAGTAATCTGCCTTTGGGCGTGAGAGAATAGTGTGCCATCACCCGATCGCGCGCCTCGCGTTCATCCTGATTGTTAGCAACGCTGGCAAGCATCAATTCACCAGGGTAGAAACGAGTCCTCCAGAAGCAACCACCCAGTTCTAGTAACCAGCAAGAGTAGAGATCACTGCTACGAGGCAAAAAAGCTTCCGTGGCGTTCTGACTGATGATGTTAGGGGGGTAGCCAAGATACCGTTGAAAAGAGTTAATCCCGCTGCTGGTAATGCGTCCGGTAATCCGATAATTAATGTTCTGCATGATTTGCGAACCGGCTGAACACTCACAAATGGTATCTGGATCTTGAGAGAGCAACAGCACGGCAATACCGTCTTTACGTCCCGTCGCGCAGGTTTCTCCGACAATCTGGGCAAATCCATCTCTGCGAAGCAAGACCGATAACTCATCCCCTATGAACAAGCTGCGGGGATGGGAAAGTGCATTGCGGATACAGGCAGCATGGGCATTGATTGCCATCAGATAAGCATCCTGTTCATTGGTCAACCCACTGAGGGCGAAGAATTTGATCGCAGGTTCAGGTGAGAAAGTACTGGGACGGGCGATCGCCTTCCCCAAGCGTGAAGCCAGCAACGCGCTCACCTGGCTCTGAATTTGGTTAAGCGAGTGTCGATCCAAATCCTCAAACGAGCGGAGATTTAACCGTTCACGGGTACAGAACTTGATGAAGTCTGGCAAGGTTGGGATCTGTTGCCACTCGGGCGATCGCCAACCCATTTCAAATGCACGGTTGTAACGAGTAATGATTTCTGGGTCGCGCAGAAAAACATCCAACGCTCTGATCAACAACGCATCTACCCGTTGTGCTAAGTGAGGATTATGGATCTTTCCCATGGCGATCGCGCTCAATGCACGGCGAATAAAGTCCTTCCAGGACTCCATACGGCGATCGCGCTCCAACTTATCAAATCGGCGCAAGTCAGGAGGTTCCAGCAGGTTGCTGCTACCACTGGAGATGTCGTAATACGCTCCTTGATCACCTAAGAGTTCGATCGCCGTTTTGAATGTACTATTACCACTGGAAGAAATGTCCATCCCAACCACTGGAATGTTATTTGCCAGAGCTTCCATGGCAAATCGCCAGCCCAATACACTCTTGCCTGAACCTGACGTTCCAGTAATCAGCGCCCGTCCAATCTGATGATGAAATAAGTCAATGTAGATCGGCTTGCCACCGCGTCCGGTTAAAAACTCTACACCGCATCGATCGATATCCTTCGGCATCGTCAGGGGTATAATTCCCGCCACTGTATGTGTATCAAGGGTCAATCGGCGCTCATTCAAGTTGTTGCCATGCAACAGACGCTTGCAAGTAATCGGTAATGCCTGGAGCCAGATTTCCCAGGCAATATGACGCTCTCGAATCACCTTCGCCGTTTCAAAACTGTTCGCCAGCAAATTGCAGGCATGGGTCAACTCCTCAGCACTGTTGCGATAGACCAAAAAGACTGGCGCACAGTGTAGCGCTTTCGTACCCTCATAGAGACGGCGCTGTGCCTCAAAGGACTCTTCCTGCTTCATTTCAGCTCCTACATCTCGCCCCTGCCCTTTCGTAACCGCAATGGTGCGAGCTGCCTTGGACTGCTTTGCCTGCCGTGCCAAGTTGTCCTGAATAAAAAAGTCATTGCCACGACTGATCTCAATCCAGGCTTCAGTGTCATGCACATAGCTCGAAGAGAGAATTTTCCAAACCCATTTCAAATGTTCTCGGGTACTCGTCCAGCCCATCGGTGGATCGGTCATCGTCATCACACCGCAGACCTTACCTCTTCCCGTCAGGTAAATCCGATCGTGATCACCTCGATGCTCCGGGCAAGCAGACCGCCCCTGAGTTCCTTCAATGAGCAAGGTACACAGGTGCTTGTCCGTCGTCACAGTTTCGGTCAGTTCCAGTCCGGTTTCTGTCTCCTTTAAAGTAATGACCTGCGGAATGGGAGGCGCAACGCCCTGATTGAATCGGCTCCAGAGCCACTGCCACAGATCTGCTGCGCTACAGGGCGTTACCTCCAGCCCCACTTTAGTATTGAGCAATACTTCCCATTGAATAAACCCCTGTTGAAACCCTTGCAGTAAAAGCTTTTTGAAAAATGCTTCTTGATAAACCCGCTTATTTCCTGTAATCTGCTCAACCACCCAGGAACCCGCTTTTCTTAGTCTTTCAATCAGTCCGCCAACCAAATCTTTGTGTTGCGTACCTGCTTCGTCATCACTCGTCCAGGTACAAAAAGCAAGTTGATGCCAAGTCTGCCGCGTCCCTCCCTGCGTAAGTTGCTGCACTCGTAATTGCTCATTGCGAGTCAGCACAGAAACAGGTTTTAATTGGCATTCCTCTGCCAGGGTAGACAGTTCTTCTTGTCGCGCTACATCATCACTTGAACAACCTGTGCAGAAGGTAATCCGTTCACCGATCGGTAACTCTTTCATCCCTTCTTCAATTGCATGAGCAAACGCATTCACCTCACTGTCGTACAGTACATCGTGCAGTCCAGCAACACGAAATCCAAACACAAGCTGATACTGAGATTTACCTTTCTCTAGCAACAGTGCTGCGACTTCACGATCATCTTTTTTGATTTCTGCAATACAGCAGATATTGACTTCATTCTGGAATGGCATAAACGTACTTTTGCCTCCATACTGATTGGGCACTTGCACTGGTTTCAGTCGAATGTTGACCCGTGCATCACCATAACGTTTGCGAATCCAGGTTGGTCTATGTTCTGGGATAGGCGAAACATAGATGTTGTTGCCGTTACACCACTCGGTTCCCGGCGGATTACGCCAGCGATCGAGAAATTGATGGGGTTGATTCCCGGTCAGAATCCACCAGCTCGCAATCAACCAGAACGATGCTCCAAAGAACCAGCCAAGACCCAGGCTAAAAAAGCCATTCGTGATGACGTAACAAAGAACAACAATGGCAACCCAGGGACCGAGTTGATCTGCCGGAATAGGACCAATGCTCGCCTGCTTACCTAAAATTCGATTGACTTTGATGAATTCTCGATTGAAATCTCGTTCCATAATGCTTGCAATTCACGTTGCCAGATCAACCACCAGCCGTTCCTGTACCATTCCCTACGAAGATAAACGTGACCACATCAATCGCAATTACAATCGCAAATGCCAGTCCTACCTGGGTTACGATCGGTCGCCAGTCATTTCCTTGCTGAGCCTGGTTGTAAGCAAAGAGTGACGCAGCAGCAACCAGTAATAAAAACACCCCTCGAATCAAGTTAAAAATTAGCCCGATCACATTGGCATCCAGCGTGGCAGTGCCGCCACCTGCCTGTGAACTTTGTTGAGCCAGATTGACAAAAAATTGTTCTAATCCGCTGAGAAAGATAGCCTGGGCAGGTGCCGCGAAGGTATTGAGCAGTGCCGTGATCGCAATAATGAGTGAGGCAATATGCCAGAAACGAATTTTGGCACCCAGGTATTTTTCCAGAATGGGTACTGCCTCAATCAAATGCCAGAGGCTGAGGAATACCACACTGGCACAACCCAAAATAGTTATGAGCAACGGCTCTTTGATCAACAAATAGATAACAACACCAACACAAAGCCCAATGAACAATAAATCAGGTTTGGTAAGGTTGAAATGCCCCAACTGTTGAGTAGAGCGACGACGTAGTTGAGTTAAGTGAGACTTAGTAACGGGAGTTTTAATGTTTTGCATCATCGGTTCTCCATCAATGCTGATCCAGCTTGTTAATTAAACTTGCAATTCTTCGCGATTCGGTTTGGCAGACGCTTTACCAGAACGGCGATTCAGATGCTTTTCATCTGGTTGTTCAGGTATCTGTTCATTGATGGCTGACTCCATCTCTCGTATTGGAATACTGCAATGCAAGATGTCTGGTGACTGACCAGGCACCAACATGGCATCAAAAACCTGTTCATCCTTGTGGTTCGGGTCAAATCCTTGTAGCAACTGAGTCCCGTTCGGTAACGTCACAACCTCAAATTCATACTTGGCTTTACCTTGATCTGTCCAGGTGAATACAGGTTCAGCCTCCCCATTGAATCGATCCGATAAGCGTTCCTGGAAGGTGGCAATCAATGCCTGGGCACTGGCTTTGGTGGCGTATTCCTGCTTGGACTGGGGAAGTTTAGCAATGGTAGCTTTCTCATCAGAACTGAGGTGATCTGCTGCGATCGCCCACTGTCCATCGGTGCGGTTGCCTGCAAAAAGGGTATTACCCTGATTGTTGTTAAGGGCGATCGCTACTTGATTCCCTTGCTCTTCAAGTTGCAGCGTTTTGTTACTGGAAATCGTAATTCCCTCCCGATCGGCATCATCCAAGTCTGCATTGGCAGCTCTGGCAAACCCCACTAATGATTCTGCACAGGCAATTTGCTCAGGATCAGCGCGTCGCGCCATCAGTTGTTCCAGCACTTTGGACTCTGCGATCGCTTGTACGGGTGCCGCAACCTGACTTTCTTCTGTATCCACCTCTGGCTCAACCATTGCGGAATTGGTTTGTTCTGCGATTTGCTTCTCCAAACGACTCACCACCACCTCTAAGCGGTCAAGCCGTTTGGATAGCCCTTCCAGATATGCCTCAATCTGGTCAAGCTGTTCGCTAATACTGGCTTCCCGATCAATCTCCAGGGGTTGCCCTTTGTAAGTGGGGTCTAGTTTTACACCCAGCGTGTCTACCTTATTCCCCACCGTTGCAGCCGCATCTGCTAGAGGATTTTCACCCGCAACTGGTTCTGGTTCCGCCGATGGCGTTACCGTTGAGCGCCCGGTTGTTGCCTCTTGCAAACGGCTGGTTAGATGATCAACCTGCTCATTCTGCCGCTGAAGTTCTCGAACAATTCGTTCGATCCGTTCTTCGTCATCCTGAGCTGCCAGGTTTTCTAACAGCCCCTGTCCAACCACAATGCCCAGAGCTGCCAGTTGCCCTGCCAGCCCCGCCACATTGACCCCATTTGTCTCGCGTCCGTTCACAGCCGCCGAGGCACTCAGACGAGATGCCTCCTCTATCGGGTCTCGGTAGCGGAAGTCCCGACCATGAGCTTGACTAGCTTTGCCTTGAGTCTGCGCCTTAGATTGAGTCTTGCTCTGAGCTTTCGATGATAATTTGACTTGATTTTTAGCTGTCGGAACTGGAGCAAGCTCTTCATCCCTCAGATCCTCTAGATCATCATCAAGGTCTCCATCCAACAGGGTATTCAGTGCCTCGTCTGGCTCTTCATCCAAGTCATCGTCCAGATCAAGAGCATCATCCAGGTCCGTATCCAAATCACCGAATGCTGCCTCTTCAAACCCAAACATCTCAGCGATGTTGGATGGCGTAAAGTAGTTTTCATCCTTATCTGTAACGCCTTCCAGGTTCTTGATCAAATACTTGCCGCTAGTTCTTTGATTGGGATCGCTGGTGAGGTAGAAGCGGTAGCCCCGAATTTCATCATCACTGCCACCACCTTCACAAAGTTCAACGGTAATGGGAGCCTTGCCCGATCGCTCACTAAATGACTCAACAGAAGCCTTGAAGTCCTCATGAGACTCAATTCCTCCTTCCTGGAGCGCCTTAGTGATGGCTTTATCCAGGGTGTTTTCAAGATGGCGGAGTTTGCGGCGATCGGTCAGGTTTTGCCAGGATCGCTTCTGGGTACTCTGTCGCTGCTTGGGTCGGGTGGGTGTTTTGGTAGCCATAGGCAGCCCTGGAACACAAGTTAAGGTTGCTGTAGATGTCACCCTAACAAGGCGATCGCTCAAGCTACCTATATCTAATGGCGATTTATCCGGTGTCCATCTGGCTACAACTAGGCTGGATGAAATATGTTCGACGAATGGCGAGGCGGTTCTATACAGTCCGCGACCACCAATTCAGTCTGTTGGACGCTTCCTGATCTGGCAATTTTTGAGGGCGATCGCGTCAATCGCTACGAAATTATTGATGGGGAACTATTTGTGACCAGTGCACCCGACTGGAAGCAGACTCTGTTTCAATCCAGAATGAAGCCATCTCACTCAAGGTTACAACAGTTACCAACTACTCAGTTCCACCATAACAATCAACCCGCGAAGGTTGGAAAGATTTATCCTAAAGAGGGTATGTGCTTCCATCTGGGTGCAATCGCTTATCATCAGCGAAATTATCAGGGTTTCAAAAGCCTATTGATCAAACGTTCACCAACAGAGCCGTTGCGTACATTACAGTTAGTCCAACACCAAACCCAGCTAAGCTGACTCTAGAGAGCCAGGTTCCGCCCAGCTTATGGGCAGTCCGCATTAGGTACGAGCCAACCTCTACCATCACTTGCAAAATCGCCCCTGCTCCAATTCCCAGAAACAGGGCTGCCCAGTGAGGGGAAAAGGCAAAGGCTCCAATCCAAGTGCCTAAAACCGCAGGTAGCCCTGCTAAAGCAGTCAATGCAAAAAATGTGGAAAATTTGGGGTTAAATCCGACTAGAGGAGCAGCAATACCGATTCCCTCTGTCACGTTGTGCAGTGTGAAACCAATGACTAAGAGCGAACCCAAAGCCGCTTCTCCAACAGCAAAAGCACTGCCGATCGCCAATCCCTCTCCCAGGTTATGTAACCCAATGCTGAATGCTAGATACGTTGCTAAGGTGTGTCCTTCAGGAGATTTACCACCTCGTCTACCCAGCGTAAAGATAGTCAAGAATGAAGCAACCATTGCCAACCAAACTAAAGCATTTCCAGAGAAAGCAGTCGCAGCAGTGCCAGCCAGTTCTAATCCTTCCTCAAGTGTGTCGATCAAGAGAAACGCCAACATCCCAAGCGTCAGCGCCAAAATAAATTTCATCCCTTGTCCACCAAGTGTTTTCAAGGATGGGTAGAAGAGCATCCCCAATGCCACAGGCAGTACGCCCACATATAAACCTAGCAAGCCATAGGCGAGCAAACGAGTCAGAGAAAACCCTGGCGTTGGCACCGCAACTGTAATTTCATGCTCAAACCCAGCTCCAGTATTGGTGATAAAGGCAATATGGTGGGTTTCATCCTGCACCCAGGGATACGGGACATTAATCCAGGCTGCTTCTAAGCGAGGTAATGCTCCAGGTGGATCTTGTTTGAATTGCCAATACGCACCATCCACCTGAACTTGGGCAATCTGCATCGGCTCTGAACCCTCTGCTCTGACCAAAAGCGAAATGCCCTTGTCGTTGAGGATAGTGCGTTCGATGATTAAGTTTTCGACGGGTGGGGTAGAGACTCCTAATAGAGCTAGAGGATTGCTATTAAGAAAAATGGCGATCGCCCCAGCCAGTGCTACTAGCGGCAAAACGATCCAAAGCCACGTTGTTTTCTTCATGCCACTACCTCAAATGCACTCATCCAACCCAGTTCCAAAAATTCTGATTGGTGGGCATGGAACATATAAATACCCGGTTCATGTTCCTGAAATGTAAATTCCAAAATTCCCCGCTGAGCTTGGCATTGCATCACGGTATCAACCGTTTGTAGCGTCGGTGTTAACGTGGTGCCGTGGTCGTAGTAATCAAAGAAGTTGCCGTGGAGATGGAAAGAATTGATCGGGTCAAATTCAGTGACGTTAATCAAATAAACTCGCACCGGGCGATCGCGCTCAATACGAATCGGGCGTTTCATAAACTCATGGGGAATCGTATTGATGGCGTAGAATTCGTTCGCCTCATCAAAGTTGGTGTCAAATGCATTCATCACCATCAAAAGTTCTTGCCACTTGGAATTCTCTGAACTGCCTAACAACCGAGACTGAGCCACTTCTTCCTGGTCAGGGTGCCGTTTGGGGTCAGGATCAATGATGAACGCGCCGTAGAGTCCTTTGTGTAGGTGCCGTTTGAATGGGGCAGAATGACAGTGATAGAGGTGACAGCCAAAGGGTTTGGCATCAAACTCATACACCACCTCCTGTGCAGGAAATGCTTCGAGCGTACCGGGAACGCCATCTTGTCGAGCCGAGTGAATCCCATGAAAGTGGAGCGTGTGAGGATGAATCCCCGGATTTTTGAAGCGAATCCGGACGCGATCGCCCTCCGTCACCCGTAAAGTTGGCCCCGGAACGCGCCCATTATAAGTCCAGGCAGGATAAACAACTCCAGGGGCAATCTCAACGTCTCGTTCTGCGATTGAGATTTCAAACTCCCGCAGCGTCTTGCCATCGGGCAATGGTGAGACTTTTCCTGCATTCCAATCTGTCAAGATCGCTTGCGGATCAAATCCGTTGCGGGCATTGTCTACATCTCCCATCGTCATGCTGCCTCCATGCACGGGCACAGAATGCTCTGAAGGTAGGCTAGTGTCCACAGAAGTGGGAGTTTGGGCAAAGACACTATTGGGCAGAAGCTTACTCAGTAATGCCCCAGCACCCAAAACGCCACTGCCGATGAGCGATCGTCGATTGAAACTCAGATCCATATCGTTTTATTTTCATATTTCTTTCATAATTCCACAAATCGAACAATGTGGGGTGGTTAAACCCTAAAGTTTTTGAGTAAATTGCATGAGTGATCGCTCATCCTGCCTAAGTTCAGAACGCTTCGAGCATATTCCGTTGACCTTTTGACTAACCATATTCATGGTGACAGTGTGAATCAGAGTAGGCATGGGCATGACGAATTACTCTGTGCTGGTGAGGGTGCAAATGAGACTCTGCCACTAAGATGCCGGGATGATGCTTGTGTTGATGATGTTCGTCGTGATGATGTTCATGCTCATGCCAATAGCTCTCATGGACATGCTCTTGTTCTTTAGGTGAAAGAAGGAGTTGAACGATCGCAAGCAAAACGAAACCTATTAAACTCCCGTAGAGAAACGGCAACTCTTTTTGATTGCTTCCCAACCATCCTGCCAGTGGGTAGGCAAATACCCACCAAAGATGGCTCCAGGCAAAATGGGCACCGTAAACCCGTCCCTGAAACTCAGTTGGGGTTCGATCGGCGATCAACGTCTGAACAGGCACGTTAACCAATGTTTGTCCTGCCCCTGCCACTAACCACAGCAGCATCAACAGGATGAGTCCAACGTAGCTAGCAGGCAACAGCGCGATCGTAATCAGGATTGCTCCCAGCATAATCAGAGTTGTCCGTGCCCAACGCTGACCGAGCGACCCAACGGCAACCGCCGCCAGGGTTGCCCCGATGCCAAACGCACCCATCACCCAACCATATTGAACGCCACTCAATTTGAGGGTGCCTTGAACATAACCCACAGTATTGACGAGAACTTGTGCTCCTGTAACAGAAGCGACGAACTGCATTGCCAGGGCATATCGAAGATAGCTATCAGCAAACAGGCGAGTCGTACCTGCCCAGATATCACGCCACGTTCGACCCGATGAACGGGTTTGATCGGGTGTTTGTTCAACCCGCAGTTGACCGGGCAGAGTGACGATTAAAATAGCTGCAATTAAAAATGTGAAGGCATCTAGAAAAAAGACTTGCCTTGCCCCAACAAAAGCCGCGATCGCGCCTGCAATGCCGGGACCGAGAACGCCTAATAGTTGAAAGGTTGCACTGGAAAGGGCGATCGCCTGCGGATAGTCTTCTTGCCCTGTCACTAGCGGAATGGTGGCTTGATAGGTCGGCGTAAAGAATGCATAAAAGACGTTCAGGGCAAAGACAAGTACATAGATCTGCCAGATAGCATTCACAAAGGGCAGCAAACTGACAATGCCCATTCGTGCTAAGTGCGTCGTTACGAGAATGGTTTTGCGATCGAGGCGATCGGCAAGTACCCCTGCAAACGGCGACAGTATAACAAACGCGGTCACTCGTAAGGTCAAGGCTACTGACAGCACAACGGCTGAATCTTTCCCGGCTAATTCAAACGCAAGCAGCGCCAGACCTAACCAAGTGAGCGCATCACCCAGCAAATTGGTTGTTTGCGCGGCATATAAACGGGCAAAAACTGGGTTGCGAAGGCTGCGAAACAGTTGGAAGGATTGCATGATCCTAAATTGAAGTACTCTAAGCGTATCCCCCCAGGGGGGATACGTTATTTCTAAGCTAACAAAAATCTCAACGCTAATTTATGAAGCGTTACGGTTTGTGACGGTCTATTTTGTTCTCATGTATCAATAGAAAACTGAGTTTTGTGGCAGATTAGCCGTTAGATCGAGACTTGTTATGACAAAAATTCTTTCACTGCTGATCTTTGTGCTGGCTGGTTTGTGTGAAATTGGAGGCGGCTATTTAGTCTGGCTCTGGGTGCGCGAGGGCAAAAGTATTTGGTTTGCGTTAGGTGGGTCAATTCTTCTGGCTGCGTATGGATTTGTCGCAACCCTGCAACCTGCTAACTTTGGACGAGTCTACGCCGCCTACGGTGGCATTTTTATCACCCTCTCAATTCTCTGGGGATGGCAGGTAGACCACGTTTTGCCCGATCGCCTGGATTGGCTAGGAGCCGCGATCGCCCTGGTGGGTGTCATGGTGATCATGTATGCACCCAGAGGCTAGCAATGATTGACCTCACCTTTGCCCAGTTCGCTGAATTCTCTTTTCTAAAAGATCTTGAGTACACACAGCAGGTCAACACTGGACAAATGCTATTTCACAAGGGAGATCCAGCGATCGCTCTTTTTGCTATAAAAACGGGGCGAATCCGGCTGGTTCGCTATCTGCAAGATGGCAGCGTATTAGGATTGCATATTGCTAGAGCCGGAGAAACCTTTGCAGAAGCGGCTTTGTTTTCAGAGGTCTATCATTGTGATGCGATCGCTGATTCGCCATCCCAAGTTGTGATCTACCCTAAATCATCGCTGATCGATGCACTGCGCCATCATCCAGAATCAGCCCTTCATTTTATGGCTTTACTTACCCATCACGTTCAATCATTGCGAACGCGGTTGGAACTGTGCAATATCCGCTCTGCCCGTGATCGAGTCTTAGCTTGCCTATCATTATGCGCTGACTCTCAAGGCGCGATTGCCTTTGACCGTGCCCTTAAAGACATTGCCAGTGATATTGGATTGACGCACGAAGTGTTCTATCGAACGCTGTCACAGCTTGAAAAAGAGGGAATCATTGCACGCAAACGACGATTCATTCAACTCGTAGAAGTTCAATAAATATGATTCTAATCATAGTCCGATGGGAAGCGTCCGTCTATTGTCAAGAATGAACGGACGTTGCATTAGCAGACATTGGGAATGAAAACAAATTGGGCGATCGCAACACTTTTAAGTCTGGGTATTGTGTCGAGCTTCAATCTCTTCAAGGCTGAACCAAACACTTTAGCGCAGCAGCAATCCCCTTACGTTTCAGAGCTAGATAGCCCCGTGCGAGGTCTAACGGCTCAAGCCGTTGACGATTTGCTCAACGGTAGAGGCGCTGGATATGCAATGACCGCAGAGTTAAACAGCTATCCGGGGCCCAGACACGTTCTCGATTTACGCCAGGAACTTGCGTTGTCTCCTGAGCAAATTCAGCGCATTGAGGCAATATTTCAACAAATGAATGAAGAGGCTGAGCGGGTTGGACAGGCGATCGTGGAACGGGAAGAAGAATTTAGCAATGCATTCGCATCCGGTACAATTACCGAAGCTGAGATTGAAGCGCAAACGCAAGAATTAGCGCTGCTATACGGTGCGTATCGAGCAATCCATCTTCAACCTCATTTCAAAATAAAGCATCTGCTTTCACCAGAACAAGTTGCAAGATACGATCAATTGCGTGGCTATTCTAATTTGGAAACACAATCTACACCCAATCCACATCACCAAAATCGTTGAGTGAATCTTTCAAGAAGAGCTACCAAAATACAGCTTTTTAAGCCTAAACAGTTTCTCGAAATCATCTACACGAACTTCTCATTTCCGTCCAATCTATCTAACGTAGCAGTTGCTACCATCAGCCCCCAGACTAAGCCAAAACGAACTTTGGTCGCGCATTGAATGCTAAACCCTGGGGCGGTCAGAAGATGGTGAAACTCCGCTTGGGTATAACATTGCTTATGAGCAGGATCGAGAATCTTTAAGAGAAAATCACAGAGCCGACAAAACAAATAATCCTTACACCAGTCGAGAATGATCACCTTACCATTAGGCTTAAGCACTCGTTTCATTTCTGCGAGCGCCGCACCTGGATCATCAAAGTAGTGGAAGGAACTGGCAGAAATAACAACATCAAAACTTTGATCAGCCAAGGGCAAATTAGTCACAGACGCAAGGGAAAAAGCAGTGTTGGGGTAGGCTTGTAGTTTTTTTTGAGCGATCGCCAGCATTTTGTCAGAGATATCTATCCCTACCATCTGCTGCTCTGGGTTCTCACTCAAGATCAACCGCTCAAACTCCCCCGTTCCACAAGCAACATCAAGTACGATATCTGTTGGACTAATCTGCGCCCAATTTTTAAGAAACGACAGCGTATTGGACACATACCGGCTCCACCGTTGGTCATATTGGGTTGCCAACTGGTCATACTGCTCACGAACTCTAGCTTCGATCATAGTGAATCTAAAAGTGGATTAAAGATTCAAGTGTAGTCAGTTTAGGAAGGTTTGTAGCAGCCAAATTATTGAGGCCAACAATTCAGTCATCTGTACGGTTTGTTACAAATTTTTACAATAAATGTAAACCTTTTTACAAAAAATTTACTGCTCTTTTACAAACGGCTGTATAGTTCTTGGGTAATCGGTTCTGATGGGGAGCAGCCATCAGAGGTAACGGGGAAAGTTAGGTGTAAGTCCAACGCTGTCCCGCAACTGTGAAAGAGTACCTTACTTAAAACTCTTAGCCAGAATGCCCGCCGATCGTGCATGTTCCAATCTCATCTGCGAGGTACAAGATGACGGCTCAATCTCCTAGTTCCATTCAGCAACAAGTCACTCGCTGGACGCTTTCAGTGCCTGTACAATCAGCACTTTACGTCTCGCTTTGTGGACTCATTCTCTGGACTGTTTACTTCACGACCTATCCAGCCGTTCACGATCGGGTTCATTCGCTCCGTCACCATACGGCGCTGGTGAGCTGTCATTAAGGATTGGGTTCAGCTAGTTCGTGTTGTAAACGTTCAAGATAAAACTCTATGTCAAGACTCAAGCGTTCCGTGCTCATCAGCGCAATTTTCCTGATGGCAATTGTTTTTAGTGGTTGGATTGGATTATCTCAACCTCAGCCTTCTGTACAATTAACTACTACTCCAGCCGTTAGCCAGATACGGCCCTTTGAAGCAGAAGCAACAAATCTTCAATCTCCTGTGCAGGTGATGCTACAAGCAATGGACTCCGCAGGTCTTCCGGTTGAGGATGCCCAGATACACCTGCAAATTTTGACCCCGCCGCGAAATCCTTGGCTACCAACGGATTTTCCAATCGTGGAAGGCACCACATTGCTTGACATGGAGGCTCTAGCACCTAAAGGTGAGTTGCAGTTTCAACAAATGCTGCCAGTGCGGGGAACGTATCGATTATTGGTTAATGTCAAACCGATCGCGCCCGCAGCCTTTGTGCCATTTCAGCAAACCCTGACTCTATCAGTGGCAGAAAATGGGGTAAAACTTCAAAACTTTGCGATTCTAGCAGTCATACTGTTGACCGTTGGACTTGTCGGTGGATGGGTAATTGGCGGCAAACAGCCCATTCAACCGGGAGAAGTGTCCCCACAACGAGTGCAGCTATTGTTAAGTGGCGCAATTGTAGTGGCGATCGCCACCCTCCTCTTCGTCAACATCAATGCTGAACTGGCGCAATCTCATCTGGCAATGGCAATGTCTCACCCAACGGAAGACGTACCCCCCCTGGAGACACCCGCCCAGATGCAATCACAGGGACTAGAGATGCAGCTATCTGGGGATCTAAGTGCCACAGTGGGGCAACCTGCCACCCTAAACGTCAGCGTGATGGATGCCAACACTAAACAGCCAGTATCGAATGTAAGCTTGAAAGTAGCCGCTACACAATTAGAAAATAATTGGGTGGCGTTTGCTTATGAGGGGATTCCAGACAGCACCGGAAACCTCACATGGCAACAGCAATTCTTTGATGGTGCGCCGCACAAAATTGAAGTTGAAGTTGCACCCCAAGCAACTTCAACTCGACAGTTTCAGCCTTTCCAAGTCGCACAAACGCTTTCAGTTCAAGGTGTTGCGCCCCCGTTATCTGTCCGACTGATATCCCTAACTTACATGATTGGACTTGTGATCCTGGGATTTTTGTTGGGGTTAGGCATTCAGCATCGCCACAAGCAAGGAGCATTTATGCGTCAACTCAATTGATCGCGCATATCTAGCAGCGTTTGAGTGTAATAGAAGCGATCGCGTTAACTTCGAGGAGGTAACGCGATCGCTTTTTGATTGCTTCAACCCGTTACTAGGGGAATAGTTGCCGTGTAGGTGGGTGTGAAGAAGGATTAGCTCTGCATTTTTCTCTGCCAAATGGAGTCACGATGATGAGTCTTTGAGGGGATGTCACAAACAAAGTGCTTTCCTCGTCTTAATTAAGTAAGTTAGCTGTGAGCAATCGCCATGACTGAAGCACTTGAAACCCTCACCCGTTTTGACACTGTGCTAATCCCAAATGCCCCTACAGTTTCTAGCCGCCTACAGCATGGATTAACCCATGCTGAGATTGAGGTGCAAATTGCTTCATTCTCATGGAGCTTACCACAGGACGCTTTTGACCTGTACCAATGGCACAATAGACTGTCTGGCAAACCTGGGAAGTTAAATTTGGCAGAGAAATTACTCAGGCTCAAAGGGAAATGGCATGGGGAGTTATCCGGTCGAGAGAACGAAGTCCATTTACAACTCGGAAATCGCCTCATTGTTGCCAAATTCTTGCCGTTGAATTATGCCTTAGCAGGAAATCGCCATCTAAAACTGGGTAGATGTCTGATCGATTTACTGCCTTTTTCTCTCTTGACTGATGGCGAAAAGACAATCTACTGCATGATGCGCTTAGACACAGACGAACCCATTATCTATTGTGCCGACGGGACAAACCTACCGCCGATGAGAGTAACTGAATCATTTTTATCAACACAGCCACAATTTAGCCGATTGAGCGAACTAATCACATTTCTGACCGCAATTTTTCAGCAAGCGGTTCAACCTATTTCAGTAAGTCGAGGATATTCAACGGATGCAGCAGCTATCACAGACAAGTCATTTGATTCTGAACTTAATCTGATGCAGTTTGAACAACTTTATCAAAAATATAAAGGCTAAATCTTCGAGCTTACCGAAATGTTTATGAAACTACTTGAAGTTCAATCTAGTGTACGGTTAGAACAATCAGTTTCTCGCACACTCAGTCAAGAATTTATTCAGATATGGAAGAACTTCCATCCCAATGGACGACATAAACAGCGAGATGTTGGAATGAATCCTCCGGCTCATCCGACAGAACTGTGGACAACTGCAAACTACATTCCGCCAGACAGCCGTACTCCAGAGATGGAAACGGCACTGATTGAATCCGAGCAACTGATTGAAGAATTGCTATGGGCAGATCGCCTATTACTTGGTGTGCCTATGTATAACTTCGGTGTGCCATCAACCTTCAAGGCATATGTGGATAATATCGTTCGAGTGAATCGCACCTTCACGTTTGATCCAGCTAGCTTTATTTTTGAAGGACTTGCAACTGACAAAAAGGCATTGGTGATTGCTCCGAGTGCCGGAAATTTTGCGCCCGGTACACCAATGGGGAGCATGAATTTTTGCGAAACCTACCTGCGATCGATTTTGGGTTTTATTGGCATTGAAGACATTACAACCATTGCTGTGCCAAATCAGTTTATGCCTGATGAAACTCGACACCAGGAAGTTGAACAGGCGCGAACAAAGCTGAAGACAATTGCGGCAACTTGGTAACTTATGAACCGATTAGACCTGTTTAACCAGTATCGATCGCTTCTGTTTGCAATTGCCTACAGAATGCTGGGCAGCGTTAGCGATGCTGAAGACATTGTGCAAGAAGCTTGGATACGCTGGCAAAATACTGAGAGCGTCGTACAGGCTCCGAAAGCCTTTCTCTCCAGTACCGTCACTCGTTTGTGTATCGACCATTTGCGATCGGTGCGTGTGAAACGAGAACAGTACATAGGCACATGGTTGCCAGAACCACTAATAGCGGAGTCACCAGATATCAAAGATGATGCTGAATTGGCAGAATCCCTTTCATTTGCATTTCTCATGTTACTGGAATGCCTATCCCCAACAGAAAGAGCCATTTTTCTGTTGCGCGAAGTTTTTGATTATGACTACGATGAAATCGCCAAAACTGTAGGTAAAAGTACTCCAAATTGTCGTCAGATTGTGCGTCGTGCCCGTCGGCATCTTATCCTACGCAGACCCACGATGCTCTTTCAGAGCCACTTTGTGAACGCTGCCAATCATGACAAAGACATCTTGGTTGAGAAATTTCTAGACTGTTGGAATCAAGGTGATTTGCAGGCACTCATTGCGCTGATGGCAGAAGATATAACCTTTTGGTCAGACGGAGGAGGCAAGGTTGTCGCAGCCCAAAAACCACTACATGGCTGCATAAAGGTAGCTCGATTTTTGGTGGCGATTCGATGCAGCCGATTAACGCCGACGCTAGTTTCGCAAGTTATAGCAGTCAATCATCAACTTGGAGTGATCAACATGGTGGATGAAAAGCCTCATAGTACGTTCAGTTTTGAGTTTGCGGGTGATCGGATTCGATCAATTTTTGCAGTGGTCAATCCGGAAAAGCTAAAAGCCATCAAACTGCTGTTTTAAGAACCTATCCGAAAACCCCATTTTGACCACGAAATATCAAGGGTTTTAAGAGGTTTTCGGATAGGTTCTAAGTTCGTATAGAATGTTGGGGAGCGATCGCTCCCCATATCAGTAAAACGAATCGCGCCCCTAGTCAGACCCCAGAATCCCTACAACACTGAACTGGTCGATGGTTGTGGCTCCGCAGTCACCGGAAAACCCGTCTCAACTGCGGCTGATTTTTGCTTGGGCATCAAGCGTTTGCCAAACTTTGCGTAGACAGCAGGAATGACTAACAAAGTCAGTGCCGTGGAGGTAAACAAACCACCTAAAACTACGATCGCTAAGGGTTGCAGAATCTCGTTTCCGGCTCCACTGGCGATTGCCAACGGCAGCATCCCCAGGGCGGAAGTGAGAGCAGTCATTAGAATGGCGTTTACTCGCTCCAGAGAACCGTTGACAATGACATCTTTGAGGTGCATCCCTTGAGCAAACTTGTTGTTGTAGTTGTCTACCAACAACAAACCGTTGCGGACGGCAACACCAAATAGGGTAATGAATCCGATCAAAGACGCGATCGAAATTACGCCGCCAGTCAAAGCAATGGAAACAATGCCACCCACCAGCGCTAACGGTAGGTTGATCATGATGGCGATCGTGGCAGGCAAGGACTTCACTGAGAAGAACATTAGCACTGCAATAACGATGATCGCCAAAATGCTAAAAATCAGCAGGTTATTGGTAGCATTTTGCTCCGCCTCGAATTGCCCGCCGTACTGGATAAAGTAGCCATTGGGCAACTGCACCTTTTGCCGAAGCTGAGTTTGAATATCGCCTACTACACTACCCAAATCACGTTCTGCAACATTGGCGGAAACGACAATGAGGCGTGAAACGTCTTCCCGATTTACTACATTGGCTCCCATGCCGTACTCAACGCTAGCAACATTACCCAGTGGAATGGTTTCTCCGGTAGGCGTGCTGATGGGAATGGCGCGAATCGCGTCTAGACTATTGCGAGCCTGCTCTGTCAGCGAGATGGAAATATCAATAAGCTGCTGGTTCTCTGCCACCTGCGACACGACACGACCGTTCAGAGCCGTTTCCACGATCTCTGACAACTGCTCCATACTCAATCCGTAAGTTGCAGCAGCAGCCCGATCGTATTGAATTTGCACCTGGCGAATCGGCAATTGGGGTTCAAGCTGCAAATCTACAACCCCAGCAATGGGCTGGATGACATCGCGCACCTGTTCGCCAATCCGCCGCAGTTCAGTCAGGTCAGGTCCGAAGATTTTTACAGCGATCGCGCTTCTCACCCCAGACAGCACTTCATCCATGCGGTGGGAGATAAACCCGCCAATATTAGGTGCAACACCAGGTAATTTGAGGAACGCTTCACGCAGTTGTTTCACACTGGCTTCCCGGTCTTTCAGCGCCAGATCGCTAAGTTCTACGTCAACGTGTGCCATGTTGACCCCTGCCCCATCTGCATCACCCGGCGTGCGCCCTGCTCGCACCTGCACCCACTCATACAGCGGATTATCTTTGAGTGAGTTGGAGAGCGCTACCCCTGCCCGATTCGTCATGTCCAGCGAAACACCGGGGAACAGCACCATTGAGTTGACCAATGATTTTTCCTGGAATTCTGGCAAGAACACTCGCCCTAAGGAAGGAACGATCGCAAAAGCAGCGACCAGTGCAGCCAGCGCCAAGCCCAAAATAATTTGGGGCGATCGAAGCGACAGGTTGAGCAGAGGACGATACAGCCGTTCTGCCCAGCGTGAAATAAATGTGCCTTCTTGGGGCAGAGTTTGATTGGCTAGCAGAATGGCACAGAGGGCAGGGGAAAGGGTCATGGCGACCAGGGTAGAAGCTGCGATCGAGAGCAAATAAGCCAAACCCATCGGCGCAAAAATCCGTCCCTCCACACCCGTCAAACTAAAGATCGGTGCAAACACCACGACGATAATCACCGTGGAAAAAATTACCGCCAGCCGTACTTCCACAGAGGTGTCGTAGACCACTTGAAAGGGGTGCTTGGGGTTACCCTGTGCCTGATTGGTGCGAAGTCCGCGATAGCAGTTTTCCATATCCACGATCGAGTCATCGACGACTGAGCCGATGGCAACGACTAACCCGCCTAGTGTCATTGTGTTGATGCCCAAGCCAAACGCTTTCATAAACATCAACCCAATCAACAAAGACAGTGGAATTGCGCTCAGGGTAATCACTGCCGTCCGCCAGTTCATCAAGAACAGCAGCATAATCACGGAAACGATAACGATGCCTTCTATTAGAGAAACGCTGACATTGCTGATGGCAGAATCAATAAAATTTGACTGGCGGAACGTCCGTGCAACCTGAACATCAGGAGGAAAGGTCGGCTGCAACGATCGCATCACTGCTTCCACTGCTTTGGTGACGGTAGGCGTATCAACATCAGGCTGTTTGTTAATCATCATCACTACCGCAGGCTGCCCGTCAAAGCTGCCATCACCGCGCTTCAATGCGGCTCCGGTTGTGACTTCTGCCACATCTTTAAGAAGAACTGGCTTGCCGTCCTGAACTTTCACGACGGATTCTTGCAAATCTTCAATGGATCTCACCTGCCCAATCCCGCGCACCAATAGCTCTTGACCCCCACCAATCAGGAATCCACCAGGGGCATTAGAATTTGCGCCTCTGGCAGCATCCGTGACTTCGGTGAGAGACACGTTGAGCAATCGCAGTTTTGCGGGATCAACCAGTACTTGTTCCTGACGCTCATCCCCACCGTAGATCGTGACATCAGTAACACCTGGTACGGACAAAATTTGGTTGCTGAGAGTGACTTCTACTAAACGACGCAGTTCCATCAGCGAGGTTTGCCCCTGCCCATTGACCGTAAAGGCATACATCAAAATGGTGCCCAGCGGAGATGCCAAAGGCGAAATTTCGGGAGGATGCACCCCTTCAGGAAGCTGATTGGTGACTTGCTGGAGCCGTTCCGTTACTGATTGCCGAGCTTTGTAAATATCGGCATCCTGGTCAAACACCACTTGAACCATTGACAATCCCACCTTAGAGGACGATCTGACAGTGGTTACTCCCGGCAAGCCATTCACTGCGCTTTCAATGGGCACGGTAATTTGTGATTCCACTTCCTCTGGCGCAAGTCCAGTCGCTTCAGTATGGATATCAACTTGAGGAGGTGCAAATTCGGGAAACACGTCCAGCGGCATCTGGGTAACGCTTACCACACCCCACAGGGTCACTAAAATTGCACAGATTACAATAAACCATCGCTGGGCGATCGAGTTCTTGAGCGTCTGATTCAAAATTGAGTTGAACATCTTAAATTAGTAACCCCCTTTCTTGTCGGAAAAGGCGCTCTTCTTTTTGCGCCCACCACCCAGCACGGCGATCGCGCCCACCAACAGCGCGGCTCCTCCGCCAAGGGCAGCCAGCCAGCCGATCGGAAATCCGCCGGAGCGCTGAGCCACATCACCCGCCGCATCACCCGGCTGTTCGGTCATGTTGCCAGCAGCATCATGGCTGTGAGCGATGCCAGCGGCATCTGCCTGAGCGTGATCAGCAGCTTGAGGAGAAGTTTGAGGAGAAGCGATCGCATCTGGGCTGGGCGCGGCTTGAGTTTTGCGAGATTCGGCATAGAGTGACAGGCTGCCCTGAGTGACAAGATTTTCCCCGACTGACAATCCTTGAGTGATCTCAATCAGTTCGCCTTGGGCTGCACCCGTTGTCACTTCAACTGGCTCATAAAAATCGTTGTATTGCACAAAAACCAACTGCTTACCGTCTGCATCCACCACTGCGGTAGCGGGAACCATAATCGCTGAGCTACCGTCGGCAGCTGGCTCGATCGGGGTGGCAACAATGCCCAACATCTGATCGGTTTCGGCATTTACCTGCACCCGTTCAATTCCGCCTGTGGCCTGAAACTCATCGCCATGACCGACATGAGCAACAGCGGCTTTTGGCACAGATAGCAAAAGTATAGTGACTAGGACAGCCTCTAAAAAGGGTCTCTGGGGATAACGCATGGTTCACTCGCTCTAGGGCTAGAAAGATCTTCCATAGCTTGCCAAAAAGCAGATGAAAACCAGGTGAAATGGCCGCGGTTTCTGTAGAATCAATCTTGTGGTTGATTTCCTGGAGCCATGCGGATTTTACTGGTAGAAGATGAAGCGGATCTGGGACTGGCGATTAAGCAAGTTTTGATCAGCGAAAAATATGTGGTGGACTGGGTAGCTGATGGTGCTGAGGCATGTCACTGTCTGGAAAGCCAGTGGACCGATTACACGGTGGCGATCGTCGATTGGCTAATTCCCGGATTATCAGGACTGGAATTATGTCAGCGTCTTAGGTTGCACAAAAATCCCCTACCTGTACTAATGCTGACTGCTCTGGGTCAACCTGAAAACCGAATTGCCGGACTGGATGCTGGAGCCGATGATTACTTGGTCAAACCATTTGTGATGGAAGAACTGCTGGCGCGGCTGCGGGCACTTCAGCGTCGATCGCCCCAACTCCAGCCCCAAAACCTCACACTTGGGGCATTCACGCTAGATTATGCCAACAATGTCCTGTGCAGCGAACGCGCTCAGCCGCCTCAAGCGATTCCGTTAACTGTGAAGGAATTTCAGATTCTTGCCTATCTCATGCAAAATCCCAATCGCATCATTTCAGGTAGCAAAATTCGGCATCAACTCTGGGATTTAGAAGAGGAACCGGTCAGCAATGTAGTTGCAGCACAAATGCGCCTGTTGCGACGCAAGTTAGCCAGCTATGGTTGCGAATGCCCGATCGAAACTATTCCGGCTCAGGGTTATCGATTCAACACAGCCTTGTGAACAACTGCTATGAACAGTCACCAGCTTTTTCGTCGCAGCCGTACCCGTTTGGCACTCTGGTACGTGCTTGTGATGGGGATAATTTTAAGCCTATCTGGAGTTGGGATTTATCGGGCAATTGTTCAGTCTAACTGGGCAGCTTTAGAACGAGAAATTGAGTCTATTGCTGGAACCCTGCACGACAGCTTAGAGCCAATGTTACCTGCGTCGGGCGATCCGGCAATTACTTTACAGCGCATTTTTCCTGATTTATGTCTGGCTGATCAACTGTGTGCTGTTAGCCCTACGTTAATTCAACGACATACAACCGGTATTAGCGATCGCAACATATATTACATTCGCTTGTTTGATTACCACGGAAAGCTGCTTGCTTTCTCGGCTAACCACCCGACTCAAATTTCTAACTCATTGAATTCTGCTTCTTGGCAAACCATTCATACTGCTGATGGTACGCGCTATCGTCAATTTACAACAGTTTTACATAGTGCCGATGCAAAACATCAGGCAACTCAAACAACTAACCATCCATCCTGGGGCTATCTGCAAATTGGACGTACTTTGGCATCTTTCGACGCTGAAACCAGGCGCATTCAATGGACATTCATCATCGGATTTCCGATTGCACTGGGTTTGGTAGCTGTTTCAAGTTGGTGGCTCTCCGGGTTGGCGATGCAGCCCATTTATCAGTCCTACCAGCAACAGCAGCAGTTTACCGCCAATGCAGCCCATGAGTTGCGATCGCCCTTAGCCAGCTTACTGGCAACCGTAGAAGCCATCTTGCGAGTTCCCCAATCCAATCAACACAATACCCAAACGATGCTGTACACCGTTGAGCGACAAGGGCGGCGATTGAGCTATTTGATCACAGATTTACTTTTTCTAACTAGTCTTGAGCAAAATTCATCGCCAAAGCCCTTTCAACCCTGCTGCTTAAATGATCTCATCAACGATTTAACTGAAGAGTTTTTAGAGCTTGCAACAGCATCAGATATTCATCTAACCAGCCAACTTCCCAATTTTGAGGTTTATGTCCTGGGCGATGAATCGCAACTCTACCGCTTAGTGTCGAATTTGATTGCCAATGCCATTCAATACACACCCAGTGGAGGACAGGTGAGCGCGAGTCTCACCGTTCGCGATCGCGCTGCCATCATTACTGTGAAAGATACAGGGGTTGGGATTCCGCTGACTGAACAAAGCAAAATCTTTGATCGCTTTTATCGAGTAGATGGCGATCGCTCTCGCAAAACAGGAGGAACAGGATTGGGGTTGGCGATCGCCCAGGCAATTGCCCAAAAGCATCAAGCCCATCTCAACGTCGAAAGTCTAGTAGGGCAAGGGAGCTTGTTTACGTTAGAAATGGCAACCACTCACGCAAAACGGGCGGCAAAAGATCGGGATTAGCTATTGTTATTGTGCAGGCGATGACCAAAGCCCACAACAGTTGGTAAGTCTCGAAAGCCAATTGATCAGTAGCACTACATTGATACTCGGTTATCTACTTGTCCTGCACCAACAGAAATATTAAAACACAAACTCTGGGATAAATTAGCATAGCGAGCTGACCCCACCGTACTAACCTGGAAAGGTGCACCCAACAAACTATTGAGCTTTTGCTGTCTCCTCACGCTTAAAGTAAGCTTCTAGGACTTGACGAACTATTGGACCTGCAATAGAGCCGCCACCGCCGCCTGAATTTTCAGCAAAAGCAACGACAACAATTTCAGGTTTCTCTGCCGGAGCGTAAGCACCAAACCATGTGTGAGACTGGCGCGGTGGGTCTTCGGCAGTGCCGCTTTTGCCTGCCACGGGGGGGAGTGAAGGAATGTTTAATACTTTGCCGGTGCCACGGGTGACGACTGCTCTCAGCCCTTGTTGCAGTTCCTCTAGAGTGGTAGGGCTAAGGTTTACTGGCTGGCGACGGGTTAAGGCATCTGAGCCTTTTTGCAAATGAGGGGTAATCCGATTACCACCGTTCGCGATCGCAGCAAACATGACAGCTACCTGGAGCGGTGTTGCTTGAATTGCCCCTTGCCCCACCGAGAAGTTGAGGGTATCACCAGGGTACCAATCTTCATTGAGTACCTCCTGTTTCCAGGTAGCATTTGGCACCAGGCCATGTGCCTCTTCATCGCTTAGTTCAATCCCCGTTTGCTGCCCAAAGCCAAACTTCTGTGCCCATTCAATCAACGTTGATTCGCTTACACCCAGCCCTATCTGTCCAAAAAAAGTATTGCTGCTGTTTGCCATTGCCCCAGTAAAATCTAATGGTCCAAATCCTGCTTTATTCCAATCCCAGAACCGAGTGCTACCGATACTAAGATAGGGGTAAGTCGGTAAAATCGTACTGCGGGAATAGCGACCTGACTCTAAGCCTGCTGCTGTGGTGACAATTTTGAACGTGCTGGCAGGTGGATAGCCCTGCAATGCACGATTAAGGAATGGAAATTTTCTACTTTGAAGTTGCTGCCACTGACCTGAATTAATCTGTCCTGTGAACATGTTGGGATCAAACGCAGGACGACTCACCATCGCTAGAACTTCACCTGTTTCGGGGTTAAGCGCTACGATCGCGCCAATCCGATTACCCAAGGCAGCTTCTGCTGCTTTTTGCAAATCCAAATCCAGAGTGAGCTGCACGTCCTGCCCCAGCCGACCTGGATTTTCTCCTAAAACCCGGATTACCCGCCCTGGCCCATCAATTTCAACTTGCTGACCACCTCGGTAGCCGCGTAATTGCTGTTCAAAAATGGCCTCGGCACCCATCTTTCCTACAAGGGGTATGGCGACGATCCTGGAAAAATGTTACTATCTCCGCCTGAAACCCTTTTACGGCAATTGTTCTAGGTCATACTACAACTTTATTTTTAAGCCTTACTACCCGTCGGTACTCCTTCAGTCAGC
>Ga0209172_10002255_pt1 | contig 35070 bp, 28 predicted proteins | sample LarsenN4metaG_FD_184113 | JGI IMG/M metagenome (GOLD analysis project Ga0209172, IMG submission 184113) | Hot spring sediment bacterial and archeal communities from British Columbia, Canada, to study Microbial Dark Matter (Phase II) - Larsen... ... | reverse complement strand
ACCACTACTTCTACCGGTACGAGAGCGAGGTGTGCGACGTGGACGTCCGGTCGAGCCGGACGTCGGGGGCCTGGCAGAACGTGGGCCGGTGGACGGGGGCGAGCACGGCGAATCCGGAGCACGAGACCCTGGACCTGACGAGCCGCGCGGCGGGGGCCTCCGACGCGCAGGTGCGGTTCCGGTACTACAACGGGAGCTACGAGTGGTACTGGATGGTGGACAACGTTCGGGTCACCTACACCGCTCCCGGAGGGTGCGCCATGAGCGCCTGCGTGCCCGCCGCGGCCCCCGGCGAAACCGCGGGCACTCCGGCCACCCACATGAAGTGGACCGACGATTCGACCCTGGAATGGGGCTCCAACACAGAAGCCTATCACTACCACCTCTACCGAGGCGTCCTCGCGGACCTCTCGGCCCTGCTCGACGGCGGCCTGGATTCCTGCAAACGCCTGGACAACCTCGGATTGCCAGAAGCCACGGGTCTTTCAGACGATCCCGCGGCGGCCCCGGGAGGAGTCCTCTGGTACCTCGTCACCGGCTGGAATCCCGGGGGGGACGGTCACCCCGGAAGCGCATCCGCCGGCCCGCGCCACATCGATCCCACGGGCGCCTGCCCGTAGGGGGTGGGAGGGCATCCAGGATAGGAGGGGCGAGGACATGAAGTGGCCGGCCCTGGCATTGGGCTTGATTCTGTGGGCACCGCCGGGGACGGCCGCCGCGGAGATCCTCCGCATCGAACGGCGCACCGTGGAGGACCGCGCCCTCCTGCTCTCCGCGGGAGTCCAACTGGTTTACGAGTACGAGTCGGGCTTTCTGGCCCTGGCGGACGGAGCGGGCCCGGAGGACACCCTCCGCCGTCTCGGATACGATGCCGAAATCCTGGATCACCGGGAAGAGGGCGCCACCTACGCGGTGGCGGGGTTGAGGGATGGATGGTCGCCCGATTTCCAGAGAGCGTGCGGCGAAGTCCTCCGGTTCGAAGAGAATCTCGCGTTCCTCCGCTTCGAGGGGGATGTCCCCGAGGAATGCGTCCAGTCTCCCCGCTGGTTCTTCCAGATCCTGGATTTTCGCCCGCTTGCGCTTCCAGATCCGCCTCCGCCGGAGTACGCAGAAAGGCAGAGACGGGGAGAGCCGCTGGCCGTCACGCCCAAGCCTCTCGTCCAGTCCCTCGTGGACTCCCTGGACCCTTCCACCCTTTCGGGCGCATGGGACGCGGTCATCGGCGGCCGGTTCCCGAATACCTACACCACCCGGCACTCCCTGAGTTCCGGGTGCCAGACCGCGGTCCAGGGCGTCTTCGACGAGTTCGCCGAATGGGGCCTGAGCCCGTCGCTCCAGGATTACCGCGCGGGCTACGCGCCGAACGTCATCGGGACCCTTACCGGGAGGACGAATCCGGAACGCGTCTACATCGTGATCGGCCACCTGGATGACATGCCCTCCTCGGGGGCCGCCCCCGGGGCGGACGACAACGCCAGCGGTGCGGCCGTCGTCACCGCCGCGGCCCGGGCCATGGCGCCCTACGCCTTCGCCAATACCGTCAAGTTCATCGCCTGCACGGGGGAGGAGCAGGGCCTGTACGGGAGCGCGGCGTACGCCGACGACGCCCAGGCCCGCGGAGAGCAAATCCAGGCGGTCCTCAACGCGGACATGATCGGCTGGCAGGGGGATGGCTCTCCCGCGGCGGAAAACCTGGACCTCAATTACAACGCGTCTTCCCAGTGGCTCGGACTCCTGTTTGCGGACTGCGCTTCGGCGTATGCCACCGGCTGTCCGGTGGATGCCTTCTCCTGCGCGAGCCTGACGGCCAGCGACCACTATCCCTTCTGGCAGAAAGGGTGGTCGGCCGTCTGCGGGATCACGGACAACGAGGGATACTGCAGCCACGCCGGCCACTATCCCTACTACCACACGTCCAACGACACCCGGGCGAACTGCGGATCGCCCGGCTTCTTCTACTCGGCCGTGAAGGCCTACGTGGCCACCCTGGCCCACCTGGCGGACCCCCTGTGCGGACCGCCCGCCGTTCCCACCGGCGTTTCGGCGACGCCGGCCGGAGAGAACCGCGTCGAGGTGGCCTGGACCCCTGGGGGAGGTGGCCTGACCTACCGGGTCCTCCGGACGAGGGGGGGGTGCGCATCCGGGGAGGAGGCCCTGGTTCTCGGCGAAACGGCCTCCGCGGCCTTAACGGACGAAGGGGCCTCGGGAGGCGTCCCCTACGCCTACCGGATCCAGGCCCTGGACGCCACCGGCCACTGCCTTTCGGCCCCGAGCGACTGCGCCGAAGCGGTGACCACGGGGCCCTGCACCGAGCCCCCCTCCTTTTCGGGCCTGTCCTCCGTGGTGAACCCTGGAGAGGCGACCTGCTCCCTGGACCTGTCTTGGGAAGCGGCCGCCTCGTATTGCGGAAGTTCGGTGACCTACAACGTGTACCGGTCCACCTCCGCGGGATTCGTCCCCGATGCCTCGACCCGCATCGCCAGGGGGATCGTGGCGACGGCCTTCCGGGACGCGGCGGGCCTGGCCCTTGGGACAACGTACCATTACGTGGTTCGGGCCGTGGACGGCGGGACCGGTCAGGAGGACGGGAACCTCCTCGTCCGTTCCGGCACCCCCACCGGCAGCCACTCGAGTTTCACGGCGCTGGACGAGGACTTCGGGTCGGGGATCCCCGGGACGTGGACGGTGGTGGACGGCGGATCGGGAGGGGGCGCGGCCTCCACGTGGACGACGTCGAACCCCGGGGGGAGAAACGCCACGGCGCCCATCACGGATCCCTTCGCCATCGTGGACAGCGACGAGGCGGGAACGGGGGCGACACAAGACGAGCAGTTGATCACGCCGGTGCTGGACCTATCGGCGGCCACGTCGGTGACGCTGGAGTTCGACCACTACTTCTACCGGTACGAGAGCGAGGTGTGCGACGTGGACGTCCGGTCGAGCCGGACGTCGGGGGCCTGGCAGAACGTGGGCCGGTGGACGGGGGCGAGCACGGCGAATCCGGAGCACGAGACGCTCGACCTGACGAGCCGCGCGGCGGGGGCCTCCGACGCCCAGGTGCGCTTCCGGTACTACAACGGGAGCTACGAGTGGTACTGGATGGTGGACAACGTGCGCGTCGAGGCGGAGAGCGTGGAGCCGTGCGCCGCCGCGGGGGGGACTGCCGCGGTCAAGCCGGTGCCCGACGGCCGGTGGGTGACCGGAACGGCGGCGAGGGCCTCAAAAGCCAATGGGGACGGAAGCCAGGTGGACATCGCGTGGGACGTCTTCACCTGCGCGAGCCCGGACTACAACCTTTACTGGGGCGTGGCCAGCGGTCTGTCGGCCTGTGCGCTTTCGGGCGCCGTCTGCGGGATGGGGCCCTCGGGGACCTATGCGTGGACCTCTCCCTCCGTGCCCGTGGGGGAGGCCTTCATCTGGTGGGTCCTCGTGGGAACCGACGGGGAGGCCATGGAAAGTCACTGGGGAAGGGACTCGGCGGGGAGTGAGCGCCACCCCGCCGCCTCCAACCAGTGCGGCTTCACCGCCAAGAGCACCGCAACCGCCTGTCCGTGAGGCGCCTGGGCGTCCGGCCGGCACGGAGCCTGCTCTGGTCGCGTGCAAGTCCGTGAGCCCACGCACATTTCACGCGAGCCCGCCGAGCCCGAGGTCCCTTCGAGTAGCCCTCCGCCCCGTCCGGGGCTATCTTGTTCCCGTGCAGCACCTTCGAGTCGCCCCGGCGGGGCGGGGGAGGGGTGTCCATGGGTAGGGCAAAAAGACGGGGAACCCGGGCGGGGCTTTTCTCGGTCGCGGTGTGGATTGCGGCCCTTTCGTCCGCCTTGTGGGCGGGGCCGGTCATCACGGACGTGCAGGTCAGCGAAATCACGGATACCACGGCCACGGTGACCTGGACGACCAACGAGGCCGCCGACAGCCGCGTGGATTTCGGTCCCACCCGCGCCCTGGGCTCTTATGTGGAAGTAGAGGAAGCGGGCACGTCCCATTCCATCACGCTCACGGATTTGCCCTGCGACACGTACCTCTTCTCGGTCACTTCCAGCAACCAGGATGGAACCACCACGGAAGACGACGGGGGGCAGTACCACCTGTTCACGCTGGACTGCGCCCGGCTGGAGGTCGCTTCCCATTGGTGGATGGACTCCTGCGATTCAAGTCCCGGAGACGGGTTGGCCGGCCCGGGGGAGACCCTTGATCTGACCTTGAGGATCCTCAACCGGGGGGGAACGGATGCCACCGCCGCTCAGGTCGCGGTGTCCACCTCCACGTCCGGGGTGACCGTCACCCCCTCCTCCGTTTCGCTCGACACGGTGGAGGCCTACGATACCACCCTGTTTTTCCAGCCGGAGGACGCTTCGTTCACCGTCGACATCGGCCGAGACGTTCCCTGCGGCGCGCGCATGTCCTTCACGGTGACGATGACTTGCGAACAGGGGTCCTGGCAGGAGACCTTCGTCATTCCGGTGGGGTCCCCGGCTGCGTACCTGCTCGAGGAGGACTTCTCCGAAGACGATCCCCCGACGGGCTGGAGCCTCGAGGACGGTGGAGACGCGGGCCAGACCTGGACCACCGCCAATCCGGCCGAGCGTCCCCTCCCCGAGGGCATGAGCGGGTACGTGGAGATTCTGGACTCGGACCACTACGGGGAGGGGGGTGTTCAGGAGGATAGCCTTGTGTCGCCGTCCCTGGATTGCACGGACGCCGCTTCCGTGGACCTGACCTTCCGTTCCTTTCTTTGGGCGGTCCAAACCGGTCACGAGGAATCGGCGTTCGTGGACGTGAGCACCAATGGGGGAACCACGTGGCAGGCGGTGGAGACCTGGCGCGTGAGCGTGGGGAATCCTCCCGCCGGGGGGTTCCCGCCGGAAGCCGATCCCGGCGAGTCCGTTCCCGTGGTCCTGGACCTCAGCGACCTGGCCGCGGGCCACTCCAGCGTCCGCATCCGCTTCCGGTACCTGGGCCGCTACGGGTATTACTGGATGGTGGACGACGTGAAGGTGGCGGCATGGGAGAGCGAGGGATCGTGCTCCGCGACGCCATGTTGCGACGTGCCCTCCGGATTGTCCGCCCCGTCCGTCACGGACGAGAACGGGATCTGCGCCGACGACGGCGCCCGGATCACCTGGGCGGCCGATCCCACGGCCTGGGGGGACGAGGGCCTTTCCAGCCCCGATCGGGGCTATCGCGTCTTCCGCGGCGCCACCGACGCCTCGGGCTACATCGCCTACGGCGCCACCTCCTGGGTGGACACGGGCGGCACGAACAACACGGCCTACGATTATTCGGTGAAGTACATCAACACCTGCGGCGAGGAGGCGTCCACGTCCACGGTGTCGGGCACCGACGCCTACCAGCCCGCCACCCCCACGATCACGGGGGACTCCACCAACACCTGCCCGGCCACCACGGTGGCTCTGAGCACGGAAAGCGGAATGTACTCGTACCAGTGGAGAAAGGACGGGAACCCCGTGGGGATGAACAGCCCCGCCTACACGGCCACGGAGAGCGGAACCTACACGGTCTCCTATACCAACGGCTCGGGGTGCTCGGGGACCTCGGCGGGGCACGCCGTGACCATCCAGACCTGCTCCGTGGCCCCGGCGCCCGACGGGCGGGGAGGCACCTCGCCCGCGCGCGGGGTCAAGTCAGGGTCGGACATCACGGTGACCTTCGACTCCACGACCTGTCCGGCCCCCTCCTACAACCTGTACTACGGCCCCCTCTCGAGCGTGTCCACCTATGGCTGGACCGGCTCCGTGTGCGGCATCACCAGCGGCTCCTCCTGGACCCCGCCCTCGGGGAACACCTTCTGGATCATCGTGGGCGATTCGGGCCCCATGGAGAGTTCCTGGGGGCTCAAGCGCGTCGGCGGAGTGGAGAGCCAGCGGAGCACGAGCGCTTCGGGGCTGTGCGGAAACAGCCTGATCGACACAACGAGCACGTGCCCCTGAGGGTTCTCCGACCGGGAAGATCGGTCCATGAGGTCGGGTGCCGCGTCGGCTTCCTTGCACTCGGCCCACCGCCGTCGGGAGGCGCCTTCCTCCGCTTCGTTCCGGAAGGCGGGTAGCGCAAGACGGGTCAAGAAAACCCCGGACAGCCGTGCGGATGGGCCTAATCTTCTTCGAGGGAGCAGGTTCGCCGGATGAGGTCGCGGAGCCCTTCGCGGTCGCCTTCCGCCAGGAGGCGGAGGGCCCCTCCGCGGTAGAGGGCCTCCAGGGCCTTCTGGATTTCGCCGTAGGGGCGTCCCTCGGCCATGAGCCGCCCTCGAAGGCTCCCCATCAGGTCCGTCAGCCCGGCGTACTCCTCCCCGTAGGTGTTCTCCAGTTCCTCCCGGAGGGCACGGGAAAGGGCCGGGCAACGGCCGTCGGTGGCCACCGCGAGGGTGAGGTCCCCCCGCCGCACCACGGCGGGCAGGGTGAAGGTGCAGAGGGCCGGTCGGTCGGCCACGTTGACGAGGATCCCGCGCCGCACCGCCTCGGCGGAGACGCGGGCGTTCACCTCCTCGTCGTCGGTGGCGGCCACGGCCAGGAAGGCGCCTTCCAGATCTCCATCGGCGTAAGGGCGGGCTTCCAGGCGAAGACGCCCCGCCGCGGCCAGGAGGCGAATCTCGGGGTGGGGAGATTCGGCCACCACCGAGACGCGGGCTCCGGCGGCGAGGAGGCCGCCGACCTTCCGGAGGGCCACGTTCCCTCCGCCCACGACCACGGCCTTGCGGCCCTTGACGTTGAGGTTGACGAAGTAGCTCACGGTTCTCCTCCCTCGGACCCTGAAGGAGGGGGCGTCACGCCGACGCCTTTCCGGCTTCCACCAGAAGGGTGCCCGCGGGAAGGGAGTGGACCTTCACCCCGCAGAGGCCGAGGGCGTCCAGGGTCTGGACGAGCCGGTTGACGCTCCAGGTGCGGCATCCTCCCTGGGCCACCCGCCGCCCGAGGGCGCCGAGGACCACCTCGGGGGGGGGCAGGACGCTGGAGGGCAGGAAGGCGTCGTGAAGGAAGACCAGGCCGCCGGAACCGAGGGCTTCAACGGCGCATTCCAGGATCTTCTGCACGTCGCCGCGGCTGGAGGAAGCCAGGAGACCCGAGAGGAAGATCGTACCGAAGGGGGCGCCTTCCCTTGGGATCGGGGCCAGCATGCGAAGCCCGCGGTCCGGGCCTTCCAAGGGGTTCCGGTGGGAAAAGGCCAGGTCCGGCCATCGGGTGCGGAGGGCCTCGGCATAGGCTTCCCCTCCCCAGCCAATCAGGAGAACGGGGCCCGGAGGCCGTGAATCGAGTTTCTCCACGACGGCGGGAGCGGCGAATCGGGCGAGGGCCTCGCAGGCGGCGGCCCCCGCAGGGTTCGGATCGGGGGCCACGAAGTCGCGGCACCCCTCCTGGACGTACGCCTTCAGGCGGTCCCAGGAAACGGAGAGGGACGCCTGGTGGAGGAGCGTGGGCCGGAGCGAATGGGGCGAACCGTCCCGCAGGTACCGGGAGGAGAGTTCCAGGTTGCCGTAGCCGTCCTCCCGCTTTTCGAGCAGTCCCAAGGCCACGAGGGCGTCCAGGATCTCCACGGCGGCGGACGCGTCCCAGCCCAGCGCGGCGGCCAGGGACTCGGGCGGTTCCGGCGTCTCGGTGCGGTCGAAGAGGGAGACCTCGAGGGCGAGACCCAAAGCCTGTGAGCCGAGGCCCGCCGAGGCCAGGCGGAGAAGCTGATCGGGTACGGGGGACGGGTCGAAGCGGGCGGAGCCGTCGGCGCGCCGTGCGAGGTCCCGCTCGGCATGGCTGATCTTCTCCCTCAGGCGCACCACCTCCCCCACGACGAAAGTGGCGGGCGGCCGGATCCCCGCCCGGGCGAGGTCCTCCTCCACGCGCCCCAGCGTGCTGACGAGGACGGCCTCGTCGTGCCAGAAGGCCATCTGGATGAACGCGCACGGGGTCTTGGGGCTCCGCCCATGGCGGATGAGGCGGGAGGCGATCCGCCCCGCGTTTTTCACGCCCATGAGGAAGACCAGGGTGTCGAGGCGGGCCAGGGCCTCCCAGTCGATGCGGGTCTCCTCGTCCTTGGCCTCGTGGCCCGTGACGATGGCCACGCAGGAGGCGTTCTCCCGGTGGGTGACGGCGATGCCCGCCGAGAGAGGCGCCGCCAGGGCGGAGGAGACGCCGGGGATGACCTCGAAGGCCACGCCGTGGGCGGCCAGGTACTCGGCCTCCTCGCCCCCCCGTCCGAAGACGAAGGGATCTCCGCCCTTGAGCCGCACGACGACCTTCCCCTCTCGGGCCTTCCGGACGAGCACCTCGTGGATTTCGTCCTGGCGCGAGTCGTGCTTGCCTACGGGCTTCCCCATGTAGAGGCGTTCGGCGGAGGGCTTGGCGAGGGCGAGGACCTCCTCCTGGATCAGGCGGTCGTACACGATCACGTCGCCCTGGCGCAGGAGGGCCGCGGCCTTGAGAGTGAGGAGTTCGGGGTGGCCCGGGCCCGCGCCCACGATGTACACCTTGCCGGGTCTCATGCGATGTCCCTCTTCGGGGTCCTTCCCTTCGGGGGATGGGGATCACCGAGCGGCCTGTGTAGCATGGGGGCCGGCAGGGGTCAATGGAAGGACGGGCCCGCGGTCCGAGGTGGGGGATTGTAACAAAATGTTATGAAAAGGCGCGGAAAAAGGATTCGAAACCCCTTGCTTTGAGGCCTCGCCCGGGTGCATCCTGTTGACGCCGATGCGGGGCGTGTCCAAATTATACGGAGGGGGTCGGCCATGGCGGTCATCACCATTTCCCGCGGGTCTTTCAGCGGCGGCAAGATCCTGGCCGAGTGCCTGGCCGACAACCTGAGCTACCGGTGCGTGGACCGCGACGTGATCGTGGAGCGGGCCGCCGCGTACGGCGTTACCCAGGAAGAACTCCGGAGCGCCCTCATGAACCCCCCGGGGTTCTGGGACCGGTTCAACCACAAGAAGTACGTCTACCTCACCCTGATCCAGGCCGCGCTGACGGAGGAGGTCCGGGGGGGGAAAGCCATCTACCACGGCAACGCGGGCCACCTTCTGCTTCGGGGAGTGAGCCACGTCCTGAGGACCCGCATCATCGCGCCCTTCGAACACCGGGTGGCCATGGTCCAGGACCGGCTCAAGATGACCCGCGAGGAATCCGTCGCCTACATCCAGAAGATGGACCAGGACCGCAAGAAGTGGACCCACTATCTCTACGGCGTGGACTGGGGCGAACCCTCCCTCTACGATATCGTGCTGAACCTCGAGTACATGGACATCAAGGAGGCGTGCGACATCATCGCCTCCGTCGCGAGGCAGCGGGTGTTCGAGGAAACGGAGGATTCGATGGCGGCCATGGAGGACCTGGCCCTCGCCAGCCGGATCCGAGCCAGCCTCGTCACCCATCCGGCCACGGGCACGCTGGAAGTGGACGTGGAGGCTCATGGGGGGGCGGTGACCATTCGGGGGAAACTGGCCAACCGCGAACAAGTGAAGGAGGTCCAGGAGGTGGTCTGGAAGATTCAGGGGGTCACGAGCGTGAGTTTGGAGGGACTGGTCCAGCCGCCCAGCGCGTAGCCCGGGAGAGGGCCCGGCACCCGCGGAAATCATGGGGGGCGTGGCCGAGCAGGGGGGGACATGTCGATCTTCTTACCTGTCGCCGGAATCAGCATCAACCTGTTCCTGGTCATGGGGGCCGGAGCCATCGTCGGCTTCATGTCCGGGATGTTCGGGGTGGGAGGCGGGTTTCTGCTCACGCCCATCCTGATCATGATGGGCATCCCGCCCACCGTCGCGGCCGCCTCGGACTCCTGCCAGATCGTGGCGGCCTCGGCGTCCGGGGCGGCCGCCCACTTCCGCCTGAAAAACGTGGACGTGAAGTTGGGGTCCATTCTCCTCATCGGGGGACTCGTGGGCGGGGCCATCGGCGTGCGGATCATCAAGGTCCTGCGGGCCATGGGCAACGCCGACTTCCTCATCACGGTGACCTACGTGGTGGTCCTGGGAAGCGTCGGGGGGTACATGTTCTTCGAAAGCCTCAACGCCCTCCGGCGCGGCGGGATGGCCCCGAAGAAGTCGGGGGCGGTCAAGAAGCCCGGGCTACTCTCCCGGCTCCCGTTCCAGATGAACTTCCCCACCGCCGGGGTCCAGCATTCGGTGTTCGTTCCCTTCTTCCTGTGCATGGTCGTCGGGATTCTCGCCGCCATCATGGGCGTGGGGGGCGGCTTCATCATGGTCCCCATGATGGTGTACCTCCTGCGGATGCCCATGCACGTGGCGGTGGGAACCGACCTCTTCCAGATCTTCTTCACCTGCGCCGGGGTCACCTTCATGCAGGCCACCACGAACCATACGGTGGACCTGGTCCTGGCCCTGCTCCTCATGATCGGATCCACGATAGGGGCCCAGATCGGCGCCCGGGTGGGCAAGCGGCTGAGGGGCGATCAGCTCAAGATTCTCCTCGCCTCCATCGTCCTGTTGGTCATGGTGAAGATGGCGTTCAGCCTGGTGGTCACGCCGGCGAGCCTTCTTTCGTACGCCACGGGGGGAGGGCACTGACATGAAGCGCGCACGAACCGCATCGCTGGTTGCCCTGGCCGTTCTTTCCTTTGCGCTTTCCGGATTCTCTCAGGAACCCGCCGCACCGACGGCCCGGATCAGTCCGGAGGTGATCCGGATGGACGCCTTCTACGGCGGGGCCCAGATCCGGGTGGAGGGCGAAGTGCCCGCCGGGAGCGGCGTGTACCTCGTCGTGAAAGGACCTCAGATCGAGGAGTCCTTCAACAAGAAGGGCCGCTTCGGGCCCATCTGGGCCAATGCGGGGAAGGTCCGCATCGCCGGCGTCCCCGCCCTCTTCATCGGCTTCTCGAGCGCCCCGCTGGCCGACCTCCTCTCCCGGGAAGCCCTCGAGGCGGGCCAGTTGGACGTGACCTCGATCCAGGCCCAAATGAAGGTGGACCCGCCGGTCATGGACCAGCCGCTCGTGAGGGAGAACTACCTGAAGCTCAAATCCGATCAGGGGATCCTCCAGGTGAACGAGGGCACCGTTGCGGTGACGCCGGGGGAGAACTCGAGCCGCTACGCCGTCTCCTTCGCCTGGCCCAAAGTGGCCCCGCCGGCGGACTACCGGCTGGAAGTGTACGCCTGCAGGGACGGAAGGGTCCTGTCTCGAGCGGAACTTCCCCTCAAGGTCTTGAAGGTGGGGTTCCCCGAGAAGATGGCCGGAATGGCCAAGGACCGGGCGGTCCTGTACGGCATTCTGTGCATTCTCGTGGCCACGCTGGCGGGCCTGGGCATCGATTTCATCGCCTCCAGGCTGGGCGGAAAGGTCTCCGCCCACTAAGAGACACGCCGGGAGGGAAAGGCGCCCGAGGGCATTTCCGGCGGGTACGGCCAAAATCGCTCACGGGGAGGAATAGACCGCTAAGGGTCCCCACTCCAGCGGTGATCACCTGGCCCGAGGACCCGATCGCGGAGGTGGCCTGCCCATGTGGCTTCCGTGGAGAGGCAAGGGGACCGACGCGGAAGTCCGTTCCGCGGAGGCCCGCATGCGGGAGCACTACCGGTGCTTCCGCGACCTCCTCGCCTACAACAACGAGTGCCTCGAACGCATGGCGTCCCTCCAGGAGGATCTCCAGTACGTCCCCCCTCTCCGGGACGTGATCGGTCCGAGGATCGCCGAGGTCTTCGACCGGGCCCGCGGGACCGTCGAGGCACTGGAGACCCTCACGGAGAACAAGTTCCCGCGGCTGGTGAGGCTCCTGGCCAGACAGCGCCATGAGGTGGAGGCCTTCGTCGCGGCGGGGCAGGAGAGGGAGACTCCGCGGCTCGCCGCATCCCTGGCGGAGATAGACCTTCGTGCTTCGGACGAAGTGGGCGGAAAGACGGCCTACCTCGGAGAAGTTCGGAACCACGTCGGACTGCCCGTTCCAGAGGGCTTTGTCCTGACGACGGAAGCCTATCGCCAGACCGTGGGCATCCCGCTCTGGCGGGAGATCCGGGATGCCCTGAGGGAGGTGGATCCGGACGATCTCGAGGGGATTCGGGAGGCCTCCCGGCGTCTGGTCGCCAAAGTGCTCGAGGCGCCCATCCCCCGGGCCGTGGAAGTGGCTCTGATGGAGAGAGCCAAGCGCCTCGACACACTCGGCCAGGGCTTCGCGGTCCGTTCCAGCGCAGTGGGAGAAGGTGGGCCGCAGACCTTCGCCGGACAGTTCTTGAGCCTCCTCAACGTTCCGGAGAACCAGCTCCTCGACGCGTACCGGAAGGTGCTCGCGAGCCGCTTCTCCGAGAGGGCCATCGCGTACCGCCGCTCGCGGGGCATCGGGGAGGTGGAAAGCCCCATGGCGGTCCTGGTGATTCCCGTCCTGCGAGCGAAGGCGGCGGGGATTCTGTACACGAGGGACCCGAACCAGCCGAGCTCGGGTAACCTTCTCATCACGGCCACTCGAGGGCTGGGCGTGGACCTGGCCGGGGGGAGCGCCTCCGCCGACCTGTTCGTACTGGCGAGGGGTCGGAGCCACGCGGTCCTTGAACGGCATATCACCCGAAAGGAATCCCAAGTTGTGCTCGGGGAACGGGGGGGGATAGCGAGGAGAATCCTCGACGTGAACGAGTCCAGAGGATCCTCCATGGAAACGGAAGATCTGCAGGTTTTGGCGCACTGGGGGGTGCGGCTCGAGGCCCACTTCAAGGCCCCGCAGGACGTGGAGTGGGTCCTCGACGAAGACGGCGCCCTGTGGATCGTCCAGACTCGGGACCTCGCCCTCGGATTCAAGTCAGGCGGAGGGAAGTCCAGGGGAAACCCCAGGGCCGAGCCCCTCCTGAAGGGTGGGAAGACCATCTACGGCGGCCGGGCCTCGGGACCGGCGTTTCACGTGGAGGACGTTGAATCCCTCGCCCACGTGCCCTCCGGAGCCATTCTTTTCGTGCGGCGCCCCATGCCCGACATCGTCAAGGTCCTGAACCGAATCGCCGGAGTCGTTGCGGAACGGGGGATCGTCACGGGCCACGGCGCTGCGCTCCTCAGGGAGTTCAAGATCCCGTCCGCGTTTCAGATGGCCCACGCGATGGAGCGCACGTCCCACGGTTCGGAGGTGAGCCTGGACGCCGGCAGTCCGGCCCTTTACGGCGGGATTCTCTGGGCCGCTCCCACCGCCGAAGTCCCCCTCGGGGAGAGGTACGCCGAGCTCAGGGAGGATCCGATCCACTCCAGCCTGCTGACGCTCAACCTCGTGGACCCGTCGGCCTTCAATTTTCGGGCTTCGGGGTGCCGGTCCGCCCACGATATCCTCCGGTTTTCCCACGAGAAGGCCATCGAAACCATGTTTTCAGTGAACGACAGGGCGGCGGATCGGTCGCCCCTGAGCGCAAGGAGGCTCGTCGCGGCGACACCCATCCGCCTCTTCGTCCTGGACCTGGGAGGGGGGGTGCGGCTTGAGGACCCGGAGACGAGGGAGATCTTGCCCGAGCAAATCACATCCCGGCCTTTCGCGGCCTTTTGGTGCGGAGTCACCCATCCCGGCGTGTCCTGGAGCCGGCAGATGCCGGCCAGCCTGAACGGCCTCGCCTCGGTGGTGGCGGGATCCTTCGCATCCCACTCCAGCGCCCGGAGGGCCCTGGGAGAGCGGAGCTACCTCCTGGTGGCCGACGAGTACATGAACCTCAACAGCCGTCTGGCCTACCACTTCACGCTCGTGGACGCGTGCCTCTCGGATCAGGCCAACGCCAACTACATCTCCTTCCGTTTCGCCGGCGGCGGCGCGACCCGGTGGCGCAGGAACCTCCGGGCGGTCTTCATCGAGAAGGTGCTCTCTCGCCAGGGATTCCTGGCGGACCGGAGAGGGGACGTCGTGAACGCCTGGCACAGGAAGGGCACCGCGGAGGAGACCGCGGCGGCCCTGGACATCCTGGGCCGCTTGATGGCTTGCTCCAGCCAGTTGGACATGTACATGGAGAGCCACGAGGCGATGGAATGGTATGTGGCCCAGTTCATGGCGGGGAATTACCGATTCGACCCGGAAGCGTCGCCTTGTCGCCCCCCCCGGGAAAGCGGGCGGTAGATCCACGGGCGCGGGCGGTCCCGCCCCCGTTGTGTGAAGGTCCCACTCCGCTCGATGTATGATGGGGCCGCCCTTCGGGGACGGTTCATGGGGAGCGTGCATGACCATACTGATGATCGCGGGGCTCCCGTTTGGGGGGGGAGAACGCCTGGCCGCCGGCCTGGCCAGAGAAATCGGGTGGAATCTCCTTACGCGGGAGGAGGCCATCTCGCGCCTGGCGGAACAGGACGTGCACCTGGGGGATCTGGAGGTGGCGGCCTCCAGGGGCCGCATTTCCGGGCCCCGCTTCGATTACCTCCGGAGGCGTTATCTGGCAGGAATGACGGCCCTGCTTTGCGAAATGTGGTCCAGGGGTCCCCTGGTCTACTACGGTAGGGCGGGCCACAGGCTTCTGCCGGGAGTTCGGCATGTGTCCAGGGTCGGTGTGTTTTCCCCAAGAAGCCTCCGAGTGGAGCGTGTGCAGGAGCGGTTGAGGCTTCCGAGCGCCAAGGCCGAGGAGTTCTTGACCTCCGTGGATCGGGACATCGAATCGTGGGTCCGTTACGTCCATGGCGTCGCCGTCCAGGAAGCCGACGGCTTTGACCTGGTCCTCTGGACGGGAAGGCTCTCCTTCCGGACGGCCTTGCCCATTCTCGGCGCCCTCGCCGTCGGAGCGGAATTCCAACCCACGGAGGAGAGCCGCAGCCGGATGCGGGATCTTGCATTGGAATCCCGGATACTGCTCGACCTCACCGGAGAGCCCTGCGGCCTCCGCGTCCCCGTGGAAGTGATCGCCCGGGGCGGACGGATTCATGTCACGCTCGGGAGAACCGGAGACGCGGTTCTTCGGAAGGTGCGGGATTACCTCCGGGACAGCTATCCCGCAAACCCAGCCGACGTGGCCATCGGCCGAGTCCTCATGCCCGTCGCGCCCGTCGGACGAAGGTTGCTGAGGATGTCCCGGCTGGCTTGACCGGGTCCTCACCGGGCGTGGAGAGGCGCTCCCTGGCGGCGGGATCGGATAGAGGGTCTGGATCGGGAGGCTCAGGACGGGCCGGCGGCCTCCCGAACGAGTCGGGCGATTTCTTGAATCTTGAAGGGCTTCGGGACGAACTTCGCGGCGCCCCACGCCTCGGCCTCGTGGTGCGTCTCGATGGTGGCGTAGCCGGTGATGACGATCACCGCCGTGGAGGGGGCGGTCTCCTTGACGTAGCGGAGAACGTCCATTCCCGAAGGGCCGCGCATTTTCAGGTCCGTAACGAGCACATGGAAAGGTGATTCTGCGAGACGCTGGACGGCCCTTTCGCTGTCGGTGAAGACCTCCACCTCGAAGCCCTCCTTCTCCAGCGCCGGCTTCAATCTTTCGCCCACGATGGGCTCGTCGTCCAGGACCATCACGCGCTTCTGGGCCGCCATGACCACCTCCGGGTTCGGCATCAACCGGATGTCTCCATCACCGGCAAACACACGTGAAACGTAGTTCCCTTGCCCACTTCGCTGACGACGCGCATTTCCCCGCCGTACTTTCGCAGGATGCCCAGGGATACGCTCAACCCCAGGCCGGTTCCCTTGCCCGGTTCCTTGGTCGTGAAGAAGGGATCGAAGATTCGGGGAAGCACTTCGGCCGGAATGCCCGTGCCCGTGTCGGTCACGTCGACGCAGACCCGCTCCGAGTCGGTTCTCATGGCCCGGACGGAAAGAGTTCCGCCCCGCGGCATGGCGTGGACCGCGTTGATGAAGAGGTTCAAGAAGACCTGCCGAAGGGGATTCACGGCGGCGCGCACGGTGGGCAGGTCCTCCGGAATCTCCGCCGCGAACCTCACCCCCGACAGGTCCATCTCGTTGTGAAGAAGCCGCCGGGTGGATTCCACGACCTCCGCCAGGGACACGGGAACCGATTCCGGCCTCTCCTCCCGGGTGAAGTCGAGGAGGCTCTTGACGATTTCGCCGGCCCTCTCGGTCTCGAAGTAAATGTCCTGAAGGAGCTTCCATTTCTCCCCTTCGGAAAGCCGTTTGAAGTCCTCCATGAGGGCTTCCGTCGTGATGGCGATGTTGTTGAGCGGGTTGTTGAGCTCGTGGGCGATGCCCGACGTGAGCGTGCCCACGGTGGTGAGCTTGGCGGCCTGAACCATCTGGTTTTGCTGTGCTTCCAGCTCGCGGAGCATGGAATTCACCGCCAGGGCGAGATCGGTGAACTCGTCCCGATACCACCGCGTGGGGCCGATCGGGCTGAAATCTCCCCGCGCCACCCGCGAAGTGTAGGACTCGAAGCGCCGGATGGGGCCCATGAGGGCCCGGTCGAAAAGGAACGCGATCGCCACGAAGGCGAGGAACAGCAGGGCGAGGAGCAGGAGGGGAACCCGGTTTGCGAGGTCCGCTTCCGCAGGAGAGGCCGGACGCGCGCCTTGCGAGGTCCACACGACGGCGGCGCAGAGGAGGAAGCAAAGGGCGAGTCCCACCGAGAGCCTCAGGCGGATGCTGACCCTGGGGCGCCCCAACAGGGCTCCCCTGGCCGCTTCGAACTCCCAATCGGGTCCTGCGCCGTGGGCGGGGCCTTCCGCATCGGTGCCGCGGGCACCTCGTGCGGTGAACATGGGCGGGCGCCTCCTGGTCAGCGAGTATAGCGTCTCCGGCGCGGAGGCGGAAGGCGGACTTGAAAGCCCAAGCGGTTTCCTGCAGGCTGTGTGGCGTGAGCGGGCGATGACGATCTTCCTTCCGGTGGCCGGACTGCCCATGAACCTCTGGCTCCTCGTCGCGGCGGGAGGTCTCGCGGGGTTCCTCTCGGGCCTGCTGGGGGTGGGCGGCGGCTTCATCCTGACGCCTCTGCTCATCATGCTGGGGATCAGCCCGGCCGTGGCCGCCGCCTCCGACACCAACGCCATCGTGGGCACCAGCGCCTCCGGCGTGCTCGCCCACCTCCGCCAGGGCAACGTGGACTTCCGGATGGGGCTCGTTCTCCTCGCGGGAGGCCTCCTGGGCGGAGCGGGCGGAACCTTCTGGGTCCGGATTCTCCGCAGGAGCGGAAACCTGGACGCCGTCATCGTCTTCTTGTACGTGGCCTTCCTGGGAATCCTCGGCGTGGTGATGTTCGTGGAAGGGCTTCTGGCCCGGATCCGGGACCGGGAGGAGGAAAAGGGCACCGTTCCGACGCCCGGATTCCTGAGGGCTCTGCCCTTCCAGGCCTCCTTTCCCGAATCGGGGATTCGCGTCTCCCTTCTGGCCCCCCTCGCGCTCGGGGCGCTCGTCGGGCTCCTGGCGGCCTTCATGGGGGTGGGGGGCGGCTTCTTCCTCGTCCCGGCCATGACCTTCCTCCTGAGAATGCCCATGCGGGTGGTGGTGGGCACCAGCCTCTTCCAGATCCTCTTCACGGCCTTCGGGGTCACCGTCCTCCAGGCTTCGGTCAACCGGACCGTGGACGTCGTCGTGGCCCTGTGCCTCATGGTCGGGTCCACGGTCGGCGCCCAGGCCGGCGCCGCCGTGGGAAGAAGGCTCAAAGGAACGGAGCTCCGGGTCGTGTTCGCCCTGCTCCTCCTCTTCCTGTCCCTGAAGATGTTCGACGACCTCCTCACTCTCCCGGCCACCTTCCTGACCCAGGGGGGAGGCCACCCGTGAGGAGGGCCGGCCTCTTCTGGATCGGGGTGTGCCTAGCGGCCGCCCTCGGAGCCGCGGCCCGGCCCCTGCGCGTGGAGGTCCGCCCCGGCCAGATCGCCCAGGGACTCCTCTACGGAGGGGTCCGCTTGGAGGTCACGGGACCGGCCCCGGACGAAGGGGCGCTCGTGGTGCTCGTGGAGGGGGAATGGCGATCGGAGGCCCACGTCAGGCTCGGACGGACGGGACCCTTCTGGCTTCCGCAGGGCGGCGTTCCGGTGGGGGAGGCCCCGACCCTGTACCTCCTGGCCTCCGAGGGGGATCTCCATCAGCTCTTGACGGGGGAGGAACGGAGGCGGGAAGGGCTCGGGCTGGCCCCGCTGCGGGAGTCCCTGGGAGCGGGCGCGGCGGTTGCCCACGAGGCGGAGGAAGTCCTGCGGGTCCGGAGCCGATCGGGCCGGTTTTCCCTAGCAGATCACGGCGTGGAGCGCCGGAACGGGACCTTCTCCGCCGGCTTCGACCTTCCCCCGCGCCTGGAAGAGGGCATCCTCAACGTAAAGGTCTTTCTCTGCCGGGAGGGACGCGTGGCCGAAAAGTCGGAGACAAGAGTCCCCGTGCGCAGGACCGGTCTCGCCGCGTTCCTCACCGCCGCCGCGAGGCAAGCCCCCGCGCTCTACGGAACCGGGGCGGCCCTCCTGGCCCTCCTTCTGGGGGCCGCCGTCGGCGCGGTGTTTCCGCGTCTTCAAGGGCATTGAAGCCCGGACGCCCGTCGGCGCGAGGTCGGGCGAGGCTCCCGTGGAGAACCGAGGCCCGCTCAGCGAGCGAGGACCTTGTCCACCACGTCCTTGAGCCGGAAGGGCTTGGCCACGAAGGCGGACACGCCCAGGCGCCGCATGTGCTCGAAGGTCTCCCGGTCCGCGTAGCCCGTGATGACCACGGTTCGCGCTTCGGGGCGGAGGCGGCGCACCTCGAGGATCACGTCCATTCCCGTCGGGGGGCGCATCTTCAGGTCCGTTACCACGACGTCGAAGGGTTTCTCCCGCAGGGCGCGCAGAGCCGACGCTCCATCCGTGAACCCCTCCACCTCCGCTCCGGCTCGGGACAGCGCTTCCGTGAGGCGCTCGACCACGATGGCCTCATCGTCCAGCACGAGCACGGCCGGTGCGCCCCCCGTCATGGGGCGGCCTCCGCGGGGCCGGGGGCCGGAGGAAAGAGCAACCGCACGGTGGTCCCCCGCCCGGGGACGCTGTCCACGTGGATCTCGCCCTTGTGCCGCTCGACGACTCCGTGGCAGATGGCCAGGCCCAGGCCCGTCCCCTTTCCGCGCTCCTTCGTGGTGAAAAAGGGATCGAACACGTGGGGGAGCGCCTCGGCGGGGATGCCCGATCCCTCGTCCGTGACCTCCACCCACGCCCCTCCGCCCTCGCGGGGCCCGGCCGTCACCGTCAGCCTCCCCCCCTTCGGCATGGCCTGCACGGCGTTCAGAAAGAGGTTGAAAAAGAGCTGGCGAAGGGCGTCGTAATCTCCTCGGACAGGCGGGAGGTCCGCGGGGACCCGGTTGTCGAATACCACCGAGGAGAGCGCCATCTCGTTGGCGAGCAGGTCGGCGGCCCCCTCCACGGGGTCCAGCAAGCGCAGCGGAGCGAGAGGGGAGGGTTCGTCCCGCGTGAAATCCAGGAGCCCCCTGACGATGGCATCGGCGCGCTGGACCTCGTTGTAGATGGACTTGAGCAGGCGGGCTTTTCGCGAGTCCCCGCCCTCGCGGCATTCCTCGAGGAGCGCTTCGGCCGTTATGGAAATGTTGTTCAGGGGGTTGTTCAACTCGTGGGCGATGCCCGCCGTGAACGTGCCCAGGGCCGCCAGCTTGCCGGCCCGAGTCACCTGGGCCTCCCGTGCCCTCAGCTCGAAGAGCATCCGGTTCACCGCCAGGGCGAGGTCGGAGAACTCGTCCCGGTAAGGCTTGGCCGGGGTGATGGGGCTGAAGTCGCCGGCGGAAATGCGACGGGTGTACTCGTGGAACCGCTGGAGGGACAGCGTGATGGTCCTGGCCAGGATCCAGGCCACCCAGAAGATGATCAGGAGCAGGATGGCGAGGGAGGCGAAGGGAAGGATCTGGGCCATGGACAGGAGGCGTCCGGCTTGTGCGGCCTCCCGGGTCATGAGCTGGTCCATGAGTTCCAGGGCCTGTCCGCTCTCCCTCTCCAAGGTCCCTTCCACCTCGTCCCGCAGGGACGGGTCCCAGGCCCCGTACCTCTCGATGGAGGAGGCCTCCGCGAGAGCCTCCGAGAGGCGGACGAGGTTGCGGCTCACCCGGGCGAGGTCCTCCGGGCCGGCCACCGCCAGGAGGACCACCGTGTTCTCGCGGTAGTGGTCCAGGGCCGCTTCGGCTTCCCTTCGGGCCTCCGCAAGCCCCCGGCCCTCCCGGAAGTAATCCCGAAAGTGGGACCGTGCGACGTGGAGATGTCCGCTCAACGACTCCGAGGCCGACAGGAATCGGACCTTGGCCTTGACGCCGTACAGGAGTCCGAGGCTTCCCGCGGCGGTGAGGGCCACGAGGAGAAAGCACAGCAGAAACCCCGAGGCGATCCGGGCTCGGATGGAAAGCTGGGGGCGGTCCAGGAAGGCGCGCTCGGCCTCCCTCAACCGCTCCGCCTCCCGGGCCCCGAGGGTGTACTCGGGATGGTCCGCCGACGGCTTGGCCGCATCAGGCTTCATGTCTCGACCTCCAGGTGATTCTACAGCGGCCGGCGGTTCGCAGGAAGGGACCCGTTGAAAAAGGGAGGGGCCGACCAGGAGGCCTGCCCCCCGCGGTCAGGGGGGCCGGCCCTCGCTCCGCCTCGGAGAAGCGGGCGGGGGACCTCGTTCGAAACTTCCCTGAACAACCGTGACGGGGAGGGCGGTGCCCGGGAGGAAGAAGGAGGCTCGTCCGGAGAATCCGCGCAGGCGCACGAGCCGGAGCGTCTTCCGCCGGGGTCGACGGCGGCTTCCCTGGGTTCTTCTTTTGCCGCTCCGCCTCTGCTACCCTGCCTTGCGCATGGACGTGAAGCGCAGGCGCATCCGGTGCCGGGGATTCGTGCAGGGCGTGGGCTTCCGGCCCACGGTGTACCGGCTTGCCGTCGCCGCAGGCCTCTCGGGCTGGGTTCTCAACGGCCCCGACGGAGTCGTCCTGGAAATCGAAGGTCCCGGCGAGGAGGTGGAGTCCTTCGCGGGCCGCTTGCGGGCCGCGCTTCCTCCTCTGGCCCGGCTCGACGAGGTGGCGGAGCGGGAGGTGGCCCCCCTGGGCGCGGAGGGCTTCCGCATCCTGGAGTCGGAGCAGGGGCCGAGGCGGCGCGCCCTGGTGCCTCCCGATGCGGCCCTCTGCGGCGACTGCCGCCGGGACACGGACGAGCCGGAGAACCGCCGCCACCGATTTCCCTTTACGACCTGCACGAACTGCGGCCCGCGATTCACCCTCGCCCGGTCTCTCCCCTACGACCGGGAGAGGACCTCCATGGCCTGCTTCCCCCTGTGTCCGGACTGCAGGAAGGAGTACGAGGATCCCGGCGACCGACGCTTCCACGCAGAGCCCGTCTCCTGTCCCGAGTGCGGCCCCCGGCTCTGGCTGACGGATGGGGAGGGGCGGACGCAGGCGGAGGGGCAGGCGGCCCTGGAGAAGGCCCGCATGGCCCTGGCTGAGGGCGCCATCGTGGCCGTCAAAGGACTCGGCGGCTTCCATCTCGCCTGCCGCGCCGACCGCGAGGAGTCCGTGGCTCGACTCAGGCGCCGCAAGGCCCGGCCCACCAAGCCCTTCGCCGTCATGGTTCGGGACGCCCGCGCGGCGGAGAAGGCCGCGTGCATCGCGGCCTCCGACCGAGCCCTCCTCGCCTCGGCCCGCGCCCCCATCCTCCTCGTCCGCAAAGCCTCCCCCTTCCCTCTGGCCGAGGGGGTGGCTCCCGGCATCTCGGACGTCGGGGTGATGCTCCCCACCACGCCCCTTCACGTGGAACTCTTCCGGGATGCCCCCTACGACGCCCTCGTGATGACCTCGGGAAACCTCTCGGACGAACCCATCGCCCTGGGCAACCGGGAGGCCCTCCACCGGCTGGGAGGGCTGGCCGATCTCTTTCTGCTCCACGACCGGGACGTGGTCCGCCGGACGGACGACTCGGTGGTCCGGAGCGCGGAAGACGGGGCCTTTGTCCTCCGCCGGTCCAGGGGGTACGTGCCTGAACCGCTGCCCCTGCCCCGCCCCGCGGAACGTCCCGTCCTGGCCCTGGGCGCCCACCTGCAGACGACCGCCTGCCTCGCAGCCGGCGAGGCGGCCTTTCTCTCCCAGCACGTGGGCGACCTGGATACGGACGCCGCGCGCGCCTTCCTCCGCGAGGCCGCGGAAGGCCTGGAGGACTTCCTCGAATGCCGTCCCGGCGTGATCGCCGTGGACCTGCATCCCGACTACGCCAGCGCCTGGCTCGGCGAAGAGATGGCGCGGGAGCGGGGGGGGCGGGTCGTGCGGGTCCAGCACCACGCGGCCCACGCCGCCGCCGTCCTCTCGGAGCACGGGCGCTGGCCGGCCCGGGGGGAGACGGCTCTGGCGGTGATCCTGGACGGGACGGGTTTCGGCCCCGACGGCACCTCCTGGGGCGGCGAATGGCTTGGAGTTCGAGGCGACGGGTCCTGGACGAGGCTCGCCCACCTGGAGCCCGTGTCCCTGGTGGGAGGGGAAGCGGCCGTTCGCCAGCCCTGGCGCGTCGCGGTGGCGGCCCTCTCGACGGCGGGGATGGCCGCGGAGCTGCACCGCCTGCCCCTGTGGGCGATCGTGGAGCCCGGCCAGGCGAGAAGCGTGGCGGCCCTGGCCGGGGGTGGGTGGCCTCTCGCCTCGGGGGCGGGCCGTCTTTTCGAAGCCGCGGGAGCCCTTCTTGGGCTCACCGCGGAGAACGGCTACGAGGGGGAGGCCGCGGCGCGCCTGGAGTCCCTGGCCTGTCGGGCCTGGCCGGCGGAGCCCTGGGACGAGGTCGGCCTCTTGAGGGGCGGTTCCTTTCCGCGCCTCCCCTTCGCGGGACTCCTGGCGGCGGCGGCCCGCCGGCTGATGGGCGGGGAAGACGGCGCGCGCACGGCGGCGGGCTTCCATTCGACCTTCTGCTCCCTCGCGGCGGACCTTGCCCTGGAGGCCGCGCCGGCGGGCGTCCGTCTGGCGGCCCTCGGCGGCGGGTGCCTGGTGAACCGGCTCTTGCGGGAAGGGCTCTCGGCCACCTTGTCCGCCCGCGGATTCGAGGTCCTCCTGCCCGCGACCGTCCCCCCGGGGGACGGGGGCCTCGCCTACGGCCAGGCCGTCCTGGCCCACCTCCAGAGCGAAGCCTGAGCGGGCCGGACGGGATCGGGGTTCAGGCGGGGACCCTGCCAGAAATCCCTGTCCGGCCGTTCACGCAGGCAACCTCATCGGAGAGGCCAAGTCCGGCCTACGCTTCGGGCGTCTCGTCGACGCGAGCCGCGCCGATCGGGCTCCACGACTCCCTGCGCACCCCTCCCCGCTCCGCCGCCTCTTGACCTTTCTCGGGCGCCGGCCCATCTTAGAAACTCATCCCGACGGGGAGGAAGGAGCGCGCCATGTGCCTGGCCATTCCCATGCGGCTCGTGGAGAAGGACGGTTGGGAAGGCACCGTGGAGCTGAACGGGGTGCGGCGCTCCGTGTCCCTGATGCTGCTGGAGGATGCGGAAGTGGGGGACCACGTCCTCATCCATGCGGGATACGCCATCGGAAAGGTGGACGAGGAGGAGGCGCGGCTCACGTTGGAAGGGCTGGAGCGGATCGCCGCGAGCCTGGAGTCGGAGGGCCCGTGATGGAGGAAGCGGGGTTCCGCGATCCCCGGGCCGTTGCGGCGCTCCTGCGGGCGGCCAAGGCGGAAGCGGCCACCCTCCGCCGCCCCCTGGTCCTCATGGAAGTCTGCGGCACCCACACCCACGCCATCGCCGAGGCAGGCCTGCGAGGCAAGCTGGCTCCTGAAATCCGCCTCGTTTCGGGTCCCGGATGTCCGGTGTGCGTGACGCCCGTCGGGTACCTGGACCGGGCGGAGGCCTTGTCCCGACAGCGAAACGCCGTCCTCTGCACCTTCGGAGACCTGTTTCGCGTGCCTTCCAGCACGGGGAGCCTGGAACGGCTCAAGGCCGAGGGCGGAGACGTGCGGGTCGTCTACTCCCCTCGGGACGCCCTGCGCGTGGCCGCCGAGAACCCCGGGCGGGAGGTGGTCTTCTTGGCGGTGGGCTTCGAGACCACGGCCCCCACCATCGCCGCCGCGCTCGAGGAGGCCGAGGGCGAAGGCCTTTCCAATTTCATGATCCTGCCCGGAAACAAGACCGTCCCCATGCCCCTGCGGGTGCTGGCGGAGGATCCGGAGCTTCGCCTCGACGGCTTTCTCCTGCCAGGGCACGTCTCCGTGATCACCGGATCGGAGGCCTTTTCCTTTTTGGCGAGGGACTACGGAATCCCCTCGGCGGTCGTGGGCTTTACGCCCACGGACGTGCTGGCGGGCGTGCGCGACCTGGCCGCCCAGAGGAGCGCGGGGCGGGCCGGGGTTTCCAATCTCTACGGAAGGGCCGTCACGCCGCAGGGAAACGGGGCGGCTCGGGCGGCGATGGACCGCGTTTTTCGTCGGGATGCCTCGGACTGGCGGGGCCTGGGGTCCATTCCGGACTCGGGGCTGGCGCTTCGGGAGTCCCTGGTCCATCGGGACGCTTCCCGCCTGGCCGTGGACGTTCCGGCCCCCGAGGAGCCCGCCGGCTGCCTGTGCGGCGAGGTTCTGAAAGGGGCCGTGGATCCACCCGCCTGCCCGCTCTTCGGGAAGGCCTGCACACCGGACCTTCCGGTCGGCGCGTGCATGGTGTCCAGCGAGGGGACCTGCGCGGCCTACTACCGCCACGAGCGCTGGCGGGCCTCGGGCGGTGTGGCGTGAGACCCTTTGACAGGATTCTCATGGGCCACGGGGCGGGGGGCCGCCTGACGCGGTCCCTCGTCAAGGACCTGTTCCTGCCCCTCTTCTCCAATCCGGCCCTGGAGGTGCTCTCCGATGCCGCGGTCCTGCCGGCCTGGCCAGGAGGGCGCCCGGCCCTGACCACGGACGCCTTCGTGGTGGAGCCTCTCGAGTTCCCCGGAGGGGACTTGGGCCGTCTGGCCGTGTGCGGAACCGTCAACGACCTCTCCGTCTCGGGCGCGCGGCCCCTCTGGCTCACCCTCGCCCTCGTGCTGGAGGAGGGGGCCGAAATGAACCTGGTTCGGCGCTGCGCGGAGAGCGCGGCGGAGGCGGCCCGGGAAGCAGGCGTGCAAATCGTGGCGGGAGACACCAAGGTGGTGCCCAAGGGCAGGGGGGACAGGATCTATGCCGTGACGGCGGGCCTCGGCTCCGTTCCCGCGGGCCGGGACTGGGGAGACCACCGGGTGGCCGCGGGAGACGCGCTCCTCGTCACGGGCCCCGTGGGGGATCACGGAGCCACGATCATGGCGTGCCGCCACGGCATGGCGGGGGAGGCGCTGCGGTCGGACGTGGCGCCCCTCAACGGGCTGGTGGAGGCCCTCGCCGCATCGGGGGCCCCGGTTCGGGCCCTCCACGACCCCACCCGGGGCGGTGTCCTCGTGACCTGCCACGAGGTGGCCGAGCGGGCCGGGGTCCGGATTGTGCTCGACGAAGAGGCGTTGCCCGTCCGCGGTGAAGTCCGGGCCGTGTGCGACCTCCTGGGTCTCCATCCCCTCTCCAGTCCCTGCGAGGGCCGGGCCCTGGTCTTCGTGGAGGGAGGATCCGAGGAGTTGGCCCTCTCCGCCCTCCGGAGCCACCCCTGCGGGGCCGGCGCGGCGCGGATCGGCCATGTGGAGGCGGTCCGGACCGGCGCGTCTCCCGTGGCGGTCCGGACCGTTTCGGGTGAGGAGCGCCCCCTGGACCTTCTCTCGGGGGCCGAACTGCCGAGGATTTGCTAGGCCCCGTGGATCCGGGGCCTGGAGGAAAGGGGATGGACCCCCATGCACGAGTGGTCCCTGGCCTGCGCCCTCGTGAGAACCGCCGAGGAGGAAGCCGCCCGCCGAGGCGCCTCCAAGGTGTTTGAGGTGTCCGTCTCGGTGGGTTTTCTCACGGGCGTGGTGCCCGAACTCTTGGAGAGAGCCTACGAGATGGCGCGCCAGGGGACGGGGCTGGAGGGCGCCCCCCTCCGGATCGAGGTGGAGCCCGTGCGGGCCCGGTGCGGAGAATGCGGGCGGGAGAGCGTGTTCGAAGGCTACGCCCTGGCCTGTCCAGCGTGTGGGCGGCCGGGGATGGAGGTCCTTTCGGGGGGCGACATCCTCCTGAGGGGGCTGGACCTGGAAGTGGGCGGCTCGGCCTGAGCCGCGGGGGAGGATGCGATGTGCGAGACCTGCGGCTGCGGTCTGCCCGAGGAAGCCAAACACGCCCACGAGGGTCACGGCCACGACCATCCGCACCGGGAGGAGGCGCGCCTCTACCGGAGCCTGCTCGAGGCCAACGAGAGGCAGGCCCTTGAAAACCGGGAGCACCTCCTGGAACACCGGGTCCTCGCGGTCAACCTCATGTCCGGCCCGGGATCCGGCAAGACGAGCCTGATCGAAGCCCTGGCCCGGTTCACGGCCGGCCGCTGGCGCATCGGCGTCATCGAAGGCGACCTCGCCACCGACCGCGACGCGGCCCGCGTTCGGGCCCTCGGGCTCCCCGTCCGCCAGGTGACCACGGGATCCACCTGCCACCTCGACGCGGCCATGGTCCACGGGGCCCTCCACGCTCTTCCCTTGGAGGACCTGGACCTTCTGGTGGTGGAAAACGTGGGGAACCTGGTCTGCCCCGGGCTCTACGACCTGGGGTGCCACCTCAACGGCGTCCTCCTTTCCGTTACGGAGGGCGACGACAAGGTGGCCAAGTACCCGGTGGCTTTCCGTCACGCCCAGTTTTTTTGCATCACCAAGACCGACCTCCTCCCCCACGTGGATTTCGACGTGGAGCGGCCCAAGCGGGAGGCGCGCCTGCTCAAGGGTGACCTGAAGGTCTTCGCGTGCTCCTCCCGGGCCCCCGAATCCCTCGCCGGGTTGGCCGCCTACCTGGAGGCCGAAAGGAAGGCCCTCCTCGGGTAGGGGAGGGATGGGGGCTTCCGGCGGTTTCGGAGCCCCATCGCCCTCCGAATTTTCCGACCGAGGGCGCCCCTCAATCAGTAAGTAATTGCTCGCGCAAAAGGGTGTTTGTGTATGGTTTTGTTGTGTGTTTGATTTCCGCATGAGAATGAGCGTTCATGTATGTATCAAGACGGTACATTTAATCCGCGCTGAATCCCCCTGTATCGGCCCCTTCCGAAGTGGCGTATTCATATGAAAATGTGGGTGATTCTCAAGGTTGACATTTATTCCCATCCACCCTATCTTTCATCGTAGATTTTCGCTGTTTGGGGGGTCGCGTAAACAAGGAGGTGGCCATGGGAAAGCCAAGGGGCATACCGTACGATCGTGTCCGGCCGCGTGAGGGCGGCGAAGACGGCGGAGGCGTCCAGCGCAGGGACTTCCTCAAGACCTGCACCCTCGCGGCCGCGTCGGTGGGTCTGCCGGCGTGGACCGCCAAGGTCTGGGCGGAGAACGCCGCCAAGGGCCTCAAGCCATCCGTCATCTGGCTGCATTTCCAGGAGTGCACGGGGTGTACGGAATCCCTCTTGAGGACCAGCCACCCCAAGGTCGCGGAGCTCATCCTTGACCTGGTCTCCCTGGACTACTGCGAGACCCTCTTCGCCGCGGCGGGGTACCAGGCGGAAGAAGCCCTGCACGCCGCCATGGAGCAGAACGCGGGCAAGTACATCTGCGTCATCGAAGGCTCCATCCCCGTGAAGGAGAACGGCATCTACTGCAAGATCGGCGGGCGCACGGCCCTGGACATCGTGAACGACGTGGCCTCCAAGGCGGGCGCCCTCATCGCCATCGGCGCCTGCGCCTCCTGGGGCGGGGTCGCCTCGGCGGATCCGAATCCGACGGGGGCCACGGGCGCCCCCGAGGTCCTCAAGGGCAAGACCGTGGTCACGATTCCCGGATGCCCCGCGAACCCCTACAACTTCCTCGGCGTGGCCCTTCAGTACGCGACCTTCGGCACGCTCCCCGCCTTGGACGAGCTGGGGCGGCCCAAGTTCGCCTACGGCCGGGTCATCCACGAAGACTGCCCGAGGCGGCCCCACTTCGACGCCGGCCGATTCGTGCAGCAGTTCGGGGACGAGGGGCACCGGCTCGGGTACTGCCTCTACAAGATGGGGTGCAAGGGGCCCGCGACGCACGCCAACTGCTCTCTCCAGCGCTTCGGCGAGGTGGAGGCGTGGCCCATCGGCATCGGCCACCCCTGCGTGGGGTGCACGGAGCAATCGGTCCTCTGGAAAATGCCGATCCACTCGACGGTGGAGATCACCCGGCCCACTCCGCCCGACGTCTACCCCGAGATCCACGGCAAGCAGGGCAAGGTCGGCGCGGTGGCCACGGGCGTTGCGGGCCTCGTGGGAGGCGCGCTCATCGGCGCGGGCCTCATGGCCGCCAAGAAGGTGGCCGCCGAACCCGAGAAGGAGAAGTGAGATGACCGTGGACCGACGCACCGCCCTCAAGGCCATGGCCGGGGTGGGCGCGGCCGCGGCCGCGGGAAGCGCCGTCTCCCTGGAAGCCCGCGAAAAGCGGGTGGCGCCTCCCGACGCCTTGGGCATGCTGTACGACGCCACGCGCTGCATCGGCTGCAAGGCCTGCGTGGTGGCCTGCAAGGACGCCAACAACATGCCCACGGATTGGGATCCGCAGCGCCTCTACGACTACCCCACGGACCTGAACGGGAAGACGAAGAACATCATCAAACTCTACAAGGAAGGAGAGACCGTCTCCTACGTGAAGCGCCAGTGCATGCACTGCATCGATCCCGGATGCGTGGGGGCGTGCATGATCGGCGCGCTGCAGAAGCGGGACCACGGCGTGGTGACGTGGGACGGCGACCGCTGCATCGGGTGCCGCTACTGCCAGATCGCCTGCCCCTACGAGATCCCCAAGTTCGAATGGGACAAGGCCGTACCCAAGATCGTCAAGTGCGAGCTGTGCAAGGACCGCAAGGACAAGCCCTTCAACCCTGCGTGCTGCGAGGTCTGCCCGCGGCAGGCCGTGGTCTTTGGAAAGTACTCGGACCTGCTCGAGGATGCGAAGCGGCGCCTGGCCGACGCCCCGGACCTTTACGAGCCGAAGATCTTCGGCGAACACGACGGCGGCGGAACCCAGGTCCTCTACCTGTCCAAGGCCGGCGTGCCCTTCGAAGCCCTCGGCTTCCCGAACCTCGGCGAGAAGCCGGTCCCCGAGACGGCCCAGAAGATCCAGCACGGCGTCTACCAGGGGTTCATCACGCCCGCCGTGCTGTACGTGATCCTCGGCGCCGTGATCTGGCGGAACCGGAAGGGCCAGTCCGCGGAGGAGGCCAAGCCATGAGCGCCCACCTCGAAGCGACGCCCGTCGGCGGCCCCATTCTGACCCGACCCTTCAAGTGGCTCCTCGCCGTTTTCGGCGTGGGGGTCCTCCTCCTGGCCTGGCGTTTCCTGGCCGGCCTGGGCGCCACGACGGCCCTCAACGACGGCTATGCCTGGGGCATCTGGATCGCCTTTGACGTGGTCACCGGAACCGCGCTCGGGTGCGGCGGGTACGCCGTGGCGATCCTCGTCTACATCCTCAACAAAGGGGTCTATCATCCCCTGGTTCGCCCCGCCATCCTCACGAGCGCGCTGGGCTACTCCATGGCCGGCTTCGCCATCGTGGTGGACGTGGGCCGCTACTGGTGGATCTACCGGATCCCCATGCGCTTCTGGCAGTGGAACCTCAACTCGGCGCTCCTCGAAGTGGCCCTCTGCGTGATGGCCTACGTCATCGTGCTCTGGCTGGAGCTCTCGCCCGCCTTCATGGAGAAGTGGAAGGTGGAGGCGCCCCTGCCGATCCTGAAGAGCCTATCGACGGCCCTCCACCCCGTGATCAACAAGCTCATGATCTTCATCGTCGCCCTGGGGCTGCTGCTGCCCACCATGCACCAGTCCTCCCTCGGCACCGTCATGCTGCTCGCGGGCCACAAGCTCCACGCGCTCTGGAACACGCCCTTCATCCCGCTCCTCTTCCTCATCTCGGTCATCGCCATGGGTTACGCCGTGGTGGTCCTCGAGGGCTCCCTGGCGAGCCACTTCTTCAAGAGGGAGCGGGAGACGGAGATGCTCGGACGCCTGTCGGGCGTCATGGTCGTGGTCCTCTCCCTTTACCTGGTCCTTCGCTTCGCGGATCTCATCTGGCGCGGAGCGCTCGGGGCCGCGTTCACCTCCGGATGGATGAGCGTCTTCTTCTGGATCGAGACGGCCCTGTCCGTCGCGCCCCTCGTGATGCTCGCCTCCAAGGCGGGGCGCCTGGATCCGGTGGTGCAGTTCCGCGCGGCCCTCTTCATGCTGCTTGGGGGGACCCTCTATCGGTTCAACAGCTACCTCATCGGATTCGACCCGGGCGAGGGCATCTCCTATTTCCCCTCGGTCCCGGAGATGTTCATCACGTTCGGGATCGTGGCCCTCGAGATCATGCTCTACATCGTGATCGTCAAGAGGTTCCCGATCCTCGCCGGCGCGCCCAAGAAGGCCTAGCGCGAAGGGGGTGAGTTGACATGGCACGGATCACGGTAGATCCGATCACTCGAATCGAAGGCCACCTCCGCATCGACGTGGAGGTGGACGGGGGCGCCGTCCGGGACTCCTGGTCCTCGGGCCAGATGTTCCGCGGCATCGAGACCATCCTGAAGGGCCGGGACCCGCGGGACGCCTGGTTGTTCACCCAGCGGTTCTGCGGCGTGTGCACGACGGTGCACGCCATCGCTTCCGTGAGGGCCGTGGAGAACGCCCTCAACTTGGAGGTCCCTCTCAACGCCCAGTACATCCGCAACCTCCTCATCCTGGCCCACGGCCTCCACGACCACATCGTTCACTTCTACCACCTGTCGGCCCTGGATTGGGTGGACGTGGTGGAGGCCCTCAAGGCCGATCCCGCCAAGGCGGCCAGCCTCGGGGAAAGCCTGTCGCCCTGGCCCGGAAACTCAAAGCGCCAGATGGAGGCGGTGAAGGCCAAGCTGAAGGAGTTCGTGGATCGCGGCCAGCTGGGCATCTTCGCCAACGGCTATTGGGGACACGCGGCCATGAAGCTCCCGCCGGAAGTGAACCTCCTGGCCGTGAACCACTACCTCCAGGCCCTCGATTACCAGCAGAAGGCCAACAAGGTCGTGGCCATCCTCGGCGGAAAGACGCCCAACATCCAGAACCTGGCCGTCGGGGGCGTGGCGAACGCCATCAACCTCGACAACGAGTCCGCCCTCAACATGACCAAGCTCTTCGCCGTGAAGGACCTCCTGGATGATGTGGCCACGTTCGTCCAGCAGGTCTACCTGGTGGACGTGTGCGCCGTGGGCGCGCTGTACGCCCACTGGCTCGGCTACGGGGCCGGGGTCACGAACTACCTCGCCGTTCCCGACCTGGCCCTCGACACCAAGGGCACCCAGTTCGACCTCCCCGGAGGCACCATCTTCGACGGCAACCTCGCCGGCGCGAAGGCCATCACGTCCTTCCAGGACGCCTATTTCAAGGAGAACGTCGAGGAGAGCATCGCCCACTCCTGGTACGACGGGGACTGGCAGCGGCACCCCTGGCAGGAGGACACGGAGCCCAAGTACTCCGAATTCGACCCCAACGGGAAGTACTCGTGGGTGAAGGCCCCCCGGTTTATGGGCCGGCCCATGCAGGTGGGGCCGCTGGCGCAGATGCTGGTGGGCTACGCCCAGGGGCACGAACTCATCAAGAAGTGGGTGGACTACGCCCTCGGCACGGCGGGCGCCGTGGCCGGCGCCAAGCTGGGTCCGGGCGTCCTCCACGGAACCCTCGGACGCCACCTGGCCCGCGCCGTGCGCGCGACGGTCTTCTCGGAACTGGCCATCAAACACTGGGGCCTGCTGGCCAACAACATCGGCAAGGGAGACACGGCGGTCTTCAACCCGCCGGAATTCCCCTCCGGTGAGCAGCAGGGCTTCGGATTCCACGAGGCCCCGCGCGGAACCCTGAGCCACTGGGTCGTCATCGACAACGGAAAGATCAAGAACTACCAGGCCGTGGTTCCCTCCACGTGGAACGCCGGGCCGCGCGACGCCAAGGGGCAGAAGGGCCCGTACGAGGCCTCCCTCGTGGGCAACCCCATCGCCGACCCCAAGCGGCCCCTGGAGGTGCTGCGGACCATCCACTCCTTCGACCCCTGCCTCGCGTGCGCCATTCACACGGTGGACGTGGAGGGCCAGGAACTGTCGAAGGTCCGGGTTCTGTAACGGGCGGGCGGGCGATGGGGGGGCCGGAGGCGCGCAACGTCCTCGTCATGGGGCTGGGCAACGTCCTCATGGGGGATGACGCCTTCGGGCCCACCGTCGTCCGGACGCTGGAATCCCGATTCGATCTGCCCCCGGGGGTGTCGGCCCTGGACGCCGGCACCCCCGGCCTTGATCTCATGCCGTACCTGCTCGGGGTGAAGGCCCTCGTGGTGGTGGACACCGTATCTTCAAAGGACCCGCCCGGCACCGTGAAGACCTACCGCAAGGAGGAGATCCTCCGGGCCCCGATCCAGCCCCGCGTGAACCCCCACGATCCCGGCCTCAAGGAGGCCTTGCACACGCTGGACTTCGCGGGCCAGTGCCCGGAGGAGGTCCTCCTCGTGGGCGTCGTTCCGGAAAAGGTCGAACGGGGCCTCGCCCTGTCCCCCGCGGTCCGCGGCACGGTGGAGGAGGCCTTGGAGGTGATCTTAAAGGAGCTCGATCGGCTGGGCGTGCCCGCTTCGCCTCGCGAGAACGCGACCGGGCCGGACCTGTGGTGGGAGGGGAGGGAGTCGTGACCGAGAGGGTGGAGCGGGTGCTCGTGGTCCTCGTGATCCTCCACAGCGTGGCCGTGGGGATGGCCCTCCTGACCGTTCCGGACTTCGCCCTCCGCTTCGGAGGCTGGGAGGAGACCGGGCCGGCTTTCTTTCCCCGGCAGGCCGGCGTCTTTCACATCGTGCTCGCCATGGGGTACGCCATCGAGTACTTCCGCCACCGGGGCATCACCCTGCTTTTGTCGGCCAAATCCATCGCCTTCGTTTTCCTTGGTTTCTCCACGCTCCTCATGTGGCCGGCGCCGTGGATCGTGCCCTTCTCCGCCCTCGCGGACGGCTTGATGGGGTACGCCGTGGCCTTAGTCCACCGCCGCGCCTCCCACTGAGCCGAGGGAACCGGACGACCCGCCGCCGCCGGGCCGGAGCAGGCTCGCGAAGGCGCGGCGGTCGCGTGCCGGAAGCGCGCTAGGGAGCGCCGACAAATGAAGATGCCTGGCCCGGCGTCAACCCGGAGGGACGGGGGGGCCTGGGCGCCCGGCTGTGTCGCGGCTCGTCGGCGATGCCCCCCGCATGTTCCTCCCCGCCGCTCCTTGCCGTGCATCCCAGGGCGCTCCCGTCGCGCCAGAGATCCCCGGGGGGACCGGACCCCTTCGGCCCACCGGCGCCGGGACGCGCCTTCCTCCGCTTCGCTCCGGAAGGCAGGCAGCGCAGGACGCTCAAAAAGATCTTTGGACAGGCATGATCGGCCATGCGTCCTGCGAGGGGAGGGGGCTCGCCCGCGACCCGCGGCGCCTCACACGGGCGGGGTGTAGGACGAGCCCGAAAGCTCCTCGTACACGTCCTGGACCTGGTCGATCCCCAGGTTGATGGCCATGGTGATGTGGTCCTGAAGGGCCTGCTCCAAGCCCTGGGCCTTGGGGTCCTGAAGGACCACTTTCAGGACCACGTCGTTCACCGTCTGGAGGGCGTCCGCGAGCTCGTGGACCGAAAAGCCCTGGGAGAAGCGGCGGTAGGCCAGATCGCGGCAGTAGTTGATGAAGATGGCCTTCTCCCGGGTCCGGACCACGTTCATGACCTGCCGGAGCACCTGGCGGTGGGCCCACTCCAGCTCCTCCGGAGAGATGCGCTTGTAGGAGAGGAACCAGGGCTTGGCCTTGGGGCCGCGGAAGGCGTCCATGAGGGACAGGACGATGGCCTCCTCATAGGCCTCCAGAAACCGGTGGATCCGTAGATTGATCCTCTGCCGCACCTCCTTCATGGCGGCGCGGTTCAGGGCGTTCCATTTCTCCGGGTTGGTGCGGAGGTTTTCCACGAGAAAAGGCATGCGCCTCAGAATGTGGAGACGCTCCCGGGGCTGCCAGTTCAATCTGGCGTACGTGCGGCTCGCGTCCGTGTTCATCTGCAGGTCGATGTACTTGGCCATCCACGGCCGCTCGAAGGGTCGGTCCCCCAGGGCTCGCCCCACAAGGTCCCGGGCGAGCATTCCGGGGCCGCAGAGGACCTTGGGCATGTAAATGGGGCGAACCGGGCGGCTGAAATAGGCCCGGGTGGCCGCTTCGAAGAGCTCCCGGTGGTTGGTGGAGCCGCTCGTGGACGCGATGAGGATCTCGCAGGGGGAGAGGAGGTCCTTGCGCGCGAGGGCGGCCTTGAAGAAGGCGACGGCGTCCCGCACGTGGAAGTAGGGGATGGCGGACAGCCCCCTTCCGCCGAGGACCCGCGCGTTCCACGAGCGGGAAAGCCACGTCTCCAGAAACTTGAAGAGGGGTGGGTACTCGCACCAGTCCGAGAACATGGCCCCGAAGCGGACGATGCAGGAGGGCACGGTGTCGACGTACTCCCGCAGCATCTCCTCTCCGATGCGCTTGGTGATGGCATACACGTGCTCGCCGTCGGGCGGGCTGTCCTCGTTCAGGACCTTTCCCGGGGGAGGGAGCCGCGAGGCCGCCACCGAGGAGGCGTAGAAGAACCTGCGGACGCGCAGGGGCTTGCACAGCTCGAGGACGTTCCTCAGGCCCCCCACGTTCGTGCGCCAGTATTCGGGGTGGTCCTCTCCGGTGAAATCGTAGTGAGCGGCGAGGTGGATCACCAGGTCCACGCCTCCTCCGGAAAGGATCGCGTCAAAGACCGACCGGAGGTGGGAAGCCTCCCCGATGTCCACCTGGAACCAGTGCAGATTGGGCCAGTCCGGGACGCCGCACTCCTGCGGCGAACGGCGGGCGATGGAGAAGATCTCGTACTCGTCCTTCAGATACTCGAGGAGGTGGCGCCCCAGGAATCCGGACGCTCCGGTGAGGATGAGCCTGGGTTGGGCCATCTTCTCCCCCCCTTCGGACCGGTGCTCTTCCGATGGTAAGCGGGATGTCCCGCGCCCGTCAACGGCGCGACTTGCCTCAGCTAATTTCTTTCCGAAATGGATTCGTTGCCTCACCTAAGAATCTTGCCGAAAGGAAGTAAACAAGTGGAGGGGCGCCGCCCCCGAAAGGAGGGGTGCTCCAGGATGAGGCTGACGATGGGCGAAAGGCGTGCGGTGACGAAGGCGTTTGCGGCGGGGTATCGGAGAGCTCGGAAGCGGGAGAAGGGGAAGATCCTGGACCGGTTCGTGGAAG
>Ga0209172_10002254_pt1 | contig 35072 bp, 34 predicted proteins | sample LarsenN4metaG_FD_184113 | JGI IMG/M metagenome (GOLD analysis project Ga0209172, IMG submission 184113) | Hot spring sediment bacterial and archeal communities from British Columbia, Canada, to study Microbial Dark Matter (Phase II) - Larsen... ... | reverse complement strand
AGACTCCGGACCCTCACCCTCAGCGCCGTCAGCGGATCCGCTCTACCTCAACTCCCGAGGCCGGGGCAACCCTCGCCGTACGGGTCGGCCGGTCGTGAATTCCGCGTTTTCTGGTGATCGTCAACAGGCGCCTGGTTCGGCCGGATCGCGTGGCCACGGATGCGCGGCGCTCGTTCGTGGACGCGATCTGGGTCAGCCACTCGAGCAGTCGACCCGTCACGCTGACGGTCCGGAACGAAAGGCACGAGGTGGGATCGACGGTCTTCACCTTCTCGGCGAACCATCGCCATGAAGGGAGCGACCGGGCCGTTCGGCGACTACATCTCGATGGGCGGTCTACTCACCATCAAGGTGCGCGACCGCCTGGCCACCTACGACGAGGATCCCGGGTAGTACGAGCATCCGGGCGGCACGGTGGCGCTCAAGGCGACCGACGCAGATCTCACGCGCGACGGCATCGACGTGAACGCGCCGATCAGAACGTGAGCACTCTCTCCGCGGTAGCTACGTCGTCGAACAGGAAGAAGGTGAGGCCCCCGATGCCGTCGAGCAGGTCGCCGAACCGATCGGGTAAGCTAGAGGGACGGCGCCGTACCGATTCATTCTGGAGTCCTCGCAGATGTTTTCGAGAGTCTTCGGAGAGGTGTAGCCACAACAGTGGGCCAACGATGTCCTGACGCAATGCCGCGGCTTAACGCCTGGCTCGTGACGTCCCGCCTCGCTCAGTGGCCCGCTCACCGCCGCCGCGGCCGGACGAGCTGCTCGGCGTCGACCGCGCTGAGCTGCCTGGCCGATGTCTCGAGCAGCAGCGCCGCGAGCTGCATCGGCTCAACGTTGACGCCCGCGTGCTCGCGCACTCGGGACGTGATCTTCTCCAGACGCTCGAGCGTCTCTGGGGCCAGCGGGACGAGCCGCCGTTCCGTCCACCGAGGATCCGTCGGGCGTCCCCCGCCCTCCGGTGTGCGGAACCTGGCTTCGACGTCCGCGAGGAGCTGCATCGCGCCGAAGTAGCCGCCCGTCGCGGACACCTTGCCTCTGCGCTGGGCCCCGAGGCCCCTGGCGATCTTCTCCATGTCGAGCGGCCGCTTCATCCTCTACTCCTGCGCGAAGTCCCGAATGGCGAAGTACTCGTCGCCGATCACCAGGCCGACCTCGCCTTGGCGAGCCTCGCGGCCCATCCTCCTGCAGAAGCCTCCGAGCTCGGCGAGGTTCCCGGAGTCCTCGATGTCGGCAGGCGTCGTGTAGCAGTGCACGACGACCGGCTGATCCTTCACAAGGCCACCACCTCGTTCATCGTCGCGCCAGATGCCCTGAGCCCTCGGGTAGGCCGTGGCGCCGCCGAAGACGCGCCCGAACATTTCCAGGGCCTCATCGACCCAGCGCGACTGGTCGATGGGGGTCACCCCATCGCGCTCGACACTCGGCACGAACAAGACCACGAGAACCCGCTTGCGTCCTCCGCGGAGGACCGGACGGCGTCGCGTGGTCCGGGGACGCTTCTTCGCCACCCACGATCAATATAGATCGTTTGTCCCGATCACGCAACCCCGGCGGCGCTCCTTCAGCCGCCCTTCCCTCAGCTCTTTAGCGACCGCCCACAGGCCCTCCGGTCGTAGTCGTTTCCCGCCGTCCAATCCCTCAACCCGGAGGTGCCCATGTCCGACCACTGGCTCATCCAGCCCGGCACTCGTTCCCGTGCAGTCCCGCGCCGTGGCGCTCCGCCTCATCTCGCGACGCTGTTCGAAGGGTTCACCGCATACCTTGCGGTCGAGCGCCACTGCCGTCCCGGGACCCTCGCGACCTACCGTTGGTGCTTCGCCGACTTCCTGCGCTTCGCGGAGGGCAACCCGAGAACGCCGCTCGTCATCTCCCGTTTCACCACCGATGTCGTCCGGGCTTACCAGTACCACCTCGCCGAGCGCGGACTCGGTATGACGACGGTCCGCCTTCGACTCGCCGTCCTCGCCAGCTTCGCGCGGTGGGCCGTTCGGAACGGCAAGCTCCTGGAAAATCCCGTAGAGTCGCTGGTACGTCCCCCGAAGCGGACCACGCTCCCGGCCACGCTCCGCTGGGACACAGTACAGGAACTGCTCGACCGCTGCAGGACGCGACGCGATCGCGCCATCGTCGCGCTCCTGGCGTACGGCGGACTGCGCCGGAGCGAGATCGTCACCCTCGACATCGCGGACTTCGATCCGGCATTCGGACTGCGGAGGGTTCACGGCAAGGGTGGTCACGACGCGGCGGTGCCACTGCCTGCGTCGGCGCGCACGATTGTCAGCGATTACCTCAGGTCTGATCGTCCTGACGCGGCCGGGTCTGAACCGCTGTTCCTCGTCGGCTACTCCACTATCGCGAGCAAGGTGATCGTGAAGCGGCTGAGTGGTCGTCGAGTGTGGACACTCGTGCGCGACCTTGGAGAGCGCGCGGGGATCAAGGGACTCCATCCTCACGCCCTCCGCCACGCGTGCGCGGTCGAGCTGCTGAAGCGAACAAAGAATCTCCGCGCCGTGCAGCAGCACCTGCGCCACCAGGACCCTCAGAGCACGACGGTCTACGCGAGGCTGCTGCCCGACGAACTCGCGGAGGCGGTGAGCGCCCTCGACGGGTAGGAATTCTTCGTGCTCTCTCGACGCGTCGAGTTTTAGTCCGCTCGACGCGTCGGTGTTTTGGTCCTTCTCCGCGCCTTCGGCGTCGTCCCCAAGCCATGCAGCGGCACCGCGACTGAGAGGACGACCTTTAGTCAGCTCCGGACGCGTCCGTGTTTTAGTCCGTTTCGACGCGTTCGATCTCGTCCGCGCGCAAGAACGCTGAGAACTTCCGCGGACTTATCGAGGAGGGCAACGGAAATTCTGATTCGCGTGCTCCCGGGAACTGGAACACCGTAAGTAGCTAACTTTGCGGAAGAAAATCTGGTGGCCCCAACGGGATTCGAACCCGTGTTTCAGCCTTGAGAGGGCCGTGTCCTGGGCCTCTAGACGATGGGGCCGCCGAATCGCGCCGGCGGGAGATTTGGCTGGGGGAGGAGGATTCGAACCCCCGCTACGTGGTCCAGAGCCACGCGTCCTACCACTAGACGATCCCCCAACGACGCTCGGATTACAGCATACGCGCTGCGTCAAGTCAACGCGCCGGCCCGCGCCACGCGCGCACGCGGCGCACGATCACTTCACCGCGGACTTCAGCGAGCGGCTCGGCCGGAATCTGGGCACCCGCGCCGGCGGGATCTTGATGCTGTGGCCCGTGCGCGGGTCGCGGCCGTTGCGGGCGGCGCGGCGGGTGACGACGAACGTGCCGAAGCCGCTGATGGTCACGCGCTGGCCACGGCGGAGCGATTCGACGATGGCCGTCACGAAGGTGTTCATGGCGCGTTCCGCAGAGGACTTCGTGCCTCCCGAGGACTTCGCCATGACGGCCACGAGCTCCGCTTTGGTCATCTGTCGTCCCGGCGGCCCTCGCGCACGGCGCTGACCGTGCCGGCGACCGCCACACCGGCCATCGCTGGCAGGGCTCCGGCTCGGGCAGGCGGCGGAACTGGAATCTGCCGGGAGCCTACGCGCCGAGGCCGGACGATGTCAACGACGTGGCGACGCGCCGCACGACGTCGAGGAACTCCTCGGGGGCGAACGGCTTCTCGACCACGGGCAGGCCCGCCTCGCGCAGGAAGGCCCACGCCTGCGCGTTGGCGGTGTCGCCGGTGATGAAGACGAAGCGGCGGGCGAGCGCCGGATCCTCGGCCAGCGCGTGGCGGTAGAAGTCCTCGCCGCCGCCCTCGGGCATGCGGATGTCGGAGACGATCAGGTCGTAGCGCTGCCCGCGCACCCGCTCGAGCCCGAGACGGCCCCCCGGCGCCACGTCCACGCGCCAGCCGGTGCCGCGCAGCAGCGTGACGACCAGGTCCACGACGCCGGCCTCGTCCTCCACCACGAGCGCGGCGCGGCCCTGGCCGACGGCGACCGGCGGGGCCGGCGGCCGCGGCGGCGCCTGGCCGTCGGTGGGCGCCCCGACGGGCAGCTCCAGCGAGAAGATCGTGACGCCGGGCCGGCTCTCGACGCCGAGCCGGCCGCCGTGCTCCTCGACGATGCCGTACGAGACGGACAGCCCGAGCCCCGTGCCCGAGCCGACCTCCTTGGTCGTGAAGAAGGGCTCGAACACGCGCGGCAGGATCTCCGCGGGGATGCCGGGGCCGTTGTCCTCGACGTCGGCGCGCACGGTGCGCCGGTCGGGGCCCACGCGGGTGCGGAAGACGATGCGCGGCGAGTCCTCGACTCCGGCCAGCGCCTGCTCGGCGTTCAGCAGCAGGTTCAGGAACACCTGCTGCAGCTGCTGGGCGTCGGCCAGGACCGGCGGCAGGGTCGCCGCCAGCTCCCGCTCCACGGCGATGCCCGAGACCGTGAGCTGCGTCTGTCGCAGCGCCAGCGTCTGCTCGATGACGTGGTTGACGTCGACGGGCGCGCGCTCGGGCGGCCGCTGGCGGGCGAAGTAGAGCAGGTTGCGCACGATCTTCGCCATGCGGTCGCCCTGCTGCACCATGAGCTCGATGGGCCGCCGCAGCGGCTCCGGCATGTTGCGCGTCAGCAGCAGCTGGCCGTAGCCGATGATCACGCTGAGGGGGTTGTTCAGCTCGTGGGCCACCCCGGACACGAGCTGGCCGATGGCCGACATCTTGCCGGCCTGCACCAGCTGGGCCTGCGTGTCGCGCAGCCGGGCGAGGCTGTCGCGGGCCGCGGCGTAGAGGTTGGCGTTCTCGAAGGCCAGGGCGGCCTGGTCGGCGAAGGCCTGCAGGACGGCGAGGTCGTCCCGCGTGAAGATGCGCTCCCGCTCGGCCCCCACGCCGAGCGCCCCGACGACCCGGTCGCGGCTGATGAGCGGCACGGCCACCACCGTGCCGAAGGGCTGGCCCTTGAGCCGCGCGCGCGTCGCCGGCGAGAGCGAGATGCGCGGGTCGGCGAGCAGGTCGGAGGACAGCACGATGCGCCGCTCGGCGACGGCGCGGCCGGCGACGCCTTCTCCCGCCGGAAAGACCAGTTCCGGCACCGCGCCGAGATAGCCGGCGGCGCGGATCGCCACGAGCGAGCCGTCCTCGGGCACGTAGCGGAAGACGGCGGCGGTGTTGCCGCGGAGCAGCTCCATCATGCCGCGCGCCAGCAGCTCGGCGATCGGCTCGAGGTCGAGCGAGGCGGTCAGCTCGCGGCTGAGCCGGGCCAGGGCCTCGGCCACGTCGCGGCGACGGCGCGCCTCCAGGTACAGGCGGGCGTTCTGGATGGCCACGCTGGCCTGCGCGATGAACATGCCGACCATGTCGCGGGTGGCGTCGGTGAAGCGGATGGGCTCGTCGTGGCAGAGCGTCAGCACGGCGAGCAGGCGGTCGCCGGCCATGACGGGATAGCCGGCGAAGGCCCGGACGCCCCAGCGGCGCCACCACTCGTGGTCGACGATGCGCGGGTCGGCGAAGACGTCGTCGACCACCAGCGCGGTCCGGGTGCGCGCCACCTGGCCGACGCCGCCCGCGTCGTAGGCCAGCACCGCGGCCGTGAGCCCCTCGGCGAGGCCGGGGGCGGATGCCGACCGCACGGACAGCGTGTGGGCCTCCTCGTCGGCGAGCCAGAAGAGCGCGTAACGGACGCCGGTCAGGTCGGCCGCCGACTCGGCGATCATGCGCAGCAGCTCGTCCAGGTCGAGCGCGCTCGAGATGCGCTGGTTGATGGCCGCCAGCGCTCCCAGCCGTCCGGCCTGCGCGCGCTCGGCCTGGAAGAGCGAGGCGTTGCGGATGGCCACGCCGGCGTACGCGGCCATGAGCCGCAGCGCCTCGCGGTCCTCGGCCGCCGGCGGCAGGCCGGGCGGCGCGACGTAGCCCAGCACGCCGACGAAGGTGTCCCCCGCGATGATCGGCACGCCGTAGTACGCGGCGCCGGGGCGCCGGGCCCACCAGTCGGGCACGATGGTGCGCGGATGGCTGGCCGGGTCGGTCACCAGCACCGGCTCGCGCCGCTCGTACACGAGGCCGGGCAGCCCGGCCTCGGCGGCCCGCTCGTCGGGCAGGTCCCGCAGCGCGTCGTGCGAGCAGCCCGCGAAGCGCAGGGTGCGCTGCGTGGGGTCGAAGACGTGCACGGCCGCCATGGCCCCCGGCGCGAAGCTCGCCGCGGCGTCGGCGATGCGCTGCATCACCTCGGTGGCGTCGAGCGACGCGGTGATGGTCTGGTTCACCGCCGCCAGCTCGCGCAGCCGCGCGCCGCGGCGCACCGCCTCCTCGTAGGCGCGCGCGTTCTGGATCGCCTGCGCCGCCCGGGCGGCCAGCGAGGTCACCAGCGCCTGGTCCTCGTCGACCGAGAGGGCGCCGCTCCGGGCGCGCACCGTCAGGACGCCGAGCAGCATGTCGCCGGACAGGATCGGCACGGCCAGGACGCTGCCGAGCCCGGCCCCCACCCAGCCCGGGGCGCGCACGCGCGGGTCGCCGGCGGCCTCGGGCACGAACACGGGCGCCCGCGCCCTGGCGGCGGCGCCGCTGATGCCGTCGCCGAAGGCCAGGGCCGAGGGCATGTCGACGGGCGGCAGGGCGGGGTCCACGCTGGCCGCGCGCAGCCGCAGCAACTGGGCGCCGGGCTCCGCCGTCCACAGATGCACGACCGGCGCGCCGACCAGCCGGGCGGTGGCCTCGGCGATGCGCCGCAGCACGTCGTCGACGTCGAGCGAGGCGCCGACCAGGCGCTCGACCTCCGCCAGCTCGCGCAGCCGCTCGGCACGCGAGGTGGCGTCGCTGTAGAGGCGCGCGTTGTCGATCGCGATGGCCGCCTGCTCGGCCAGCAGCGTGAGCGCGGTCATCTCCTCCATGCCCACGGCGCGCTGGGTCCAGTAATGGACGACGAGGGCGCCGTGCACGCGCCCCTTGGAGGCCAGCGGCGCCGCGGCCACCGCCTGGAAGCCCTCCTGCTCGATCTGCGCGCGCCGCTCGGGCCTCAGCCAGAACCGCGTGTCGGTCAGGATGTTGGGCGTGGTGACGGCCTTGCCGTCGTGGATGGCGCGGGCGATCGGTCCTCCGCCGGCCGGGATGGCGCCGGCGGCCGTGTAGCGGTCGCTCAGCCGTCCGGCGGCGCGGAGCACGCGGAACTCCGGGGCGGCGCCGTCCCAGGAGACGACCAGCGCGGACTCGGCGGCCATCACCTCCAGCGCACGGCTGACGATCGTGTCGAGGACCTCGTTGAGGTCCAGGGACGAGTTCAGCGAGCGCCCGATCGCCCGCATGGCCCGCACGAACACGTGCCGGCGCCGCCGTTCGGTGACGTCGAAGATGAAGGCCGCCGCGCCGACCGTCTCGCCGCTCTCGTCGTGCAGTGGCTGGCACCGGGCTTCCACGGGCGTGCCGGTGGGCAGGGTCGCCCCGTACCTGACCTCGCCCGTGAGCGCGGCCTCGAGCCGCCCGGTCAGCCCGATGCGGTCCAGCACGGGCGTGAGCCCGTTCAGCGGACGGCCGCACGCCTGCGCTCGGGAGAGGTCCGTGAGGCGCTCCATGGCGGCGTTCCAGTGAACGACCGTCAGGTGGGTGTCGACGACGACGAGGGCGGCCTCGATGCCGTCGGCCAGGCTGACGAGGTAATCGGCACCTGAGGGCGGCCGCATCCGTCCCAGTATACGGCCGCCAGCGGATCTCGATGGCATCGTGCTTGCTGTGCTGGGAGAAAAAGGGGGGCCCTCTGTGTCTGTGCACCGGCCGCCGGCGCTGGACGGACTGCACGTCCTCGTCGTGGAAGATGTCTGGGACATCCTCGAAGTGTTCAGCATCCTCCTGCGCGCCGAGGGGGCCCAGGTGGCCACCGCCGGCACGGGCCGCGAGGCGGCCGAGCTGGCCCGGCAGCGGGAGTTCGACGTGGTGCTGACCGACCTCGGCCTGCCCGACATCCCGGGCGACGTGCTCATCCGCCAGATCCGGGGGGCCGCCCGGCGCCGCGTGCGCGTCCTGGCCATCACCGGCTTCGGCGAGCCGTACATCTCGCGCGCGCTGCAGGCGGGCGCCGACGTGGTCTTCACGAAGCCCGTCGAGTGGACCCGCATCCTCGACTACCTGAGCCGTCCCGACCTCGCCGCCTCGGCCTGACGGCCCCGCGCGGGCCGCGTGCAATAATGGGCGCGCTCGACCCCACGACAAGGAGCCGTGATGCGCCCCGCCCTCGATCCGTCCGTGCTCGTCCTCGCCGCCGCCGCCCTCCTGCTCGCCGTCGTGGCGTATCTGAAAGATCCGGGCCTGCCGCGGCTCGTGCCGGCCCTCATCCTCGCCGGCCTCGTGCAGGTGCTGGTCCCGCAGGAGGTCGTCACGCGCTACTTCGGGCGGCAGGCCGGACTGCGGGCGATCGTGCCGGCCTCGCTGGCCGGGGTGACCACGCCCGGCGGGCCGATGGTCAGCGTGCCGTTCATGGTCGCCCTCGTCAACTCGGGCATGGCCCTGCCGCCGCTGGTGGCCTACATGACGTCGTGGTCGCTCTTCGGCATGCAGCGCATCATCGCGTGGGAAGCGCCGCCGATGGGCTGGCACTTCGTCGCCGTGCGCGTGCTGCCGAGCCTGGCCTTCCCCGTCCTCGCCGGCTGGCTCGTCGCCACGTTCTACCAGGAGTGAGCGGGGCGCCGATGGCCTGGCGCGACCTCCGCGAGTTCGTCGAGCACCTGGATCGCCGCGGCCGCCTGCGCCGGGTGACGGCGCCGGTCTCGCCGCGGCTCGAGATCGCCGAGATCACCGACCGCGTGTCGAAGGGCCCGGCCGCCGGCAACGTGGCCCTGCTCTTCGAGCGCGTCGAGGGCAGCGACGTGCCGGTGCTCATCAACGCCTTCGGCGCGCCCGACCGCATGGCGTGGGCGCTCGGCGTCGAGCGGCTCGACGAGCTGGGCGAGCGCGTGACCAAGCTGCTCGACCTGCGCATGCCGGGCACGTTCGGCGAGCGGCTGGCCAAGCTCGGCACGCTGCTCGACGTCGTCAGGGCCGCGCCGCGGCGCGCGGCGACGGCGCCGTGCCAGGAGGTCGTGGACACGGCCGCGCCCTCGCTGGCCGGGCTGCCCATCCTCACCTGCTGGCCGGGCGACGCCGGCCCGTTCATCACGCTGCCGTGCGTGTTCACGCGCGACCCGGTCACCGGCGCGCGCAACGTGGGCATGTACCGGCTGCAGAAGTTCGACGACCGCACGCTCGGCATGCACTGGCAGACGCACAAGGGCGGCGCCGAGCACCACCGCCGCGCCGAGGAGGCGCCGGCCGGCGGCCGCATCCCGGTGGCCATCGCGCTCGGGGGCGATCCCGCGCTGACGTACGCGGCGTCGGCGCCCCTGCCCCCCGGCGTGGACGAGGTGGTGTTCGCGGGGTGGCTGCGCGGCGCCGGGGTCGAGATGGTGCCGTGCCGCACCATCGACCTGGAGGTGCCGGCGCAGGCCGAGATCGTGCTGGAGGGCTGGGTCGACCCGCGCGAGCGGCGGCTCGAGGGGCCGTTCGGCGACCACACCGGCTACTACTCGATCGCCCGCGAGTATCCGGTGTTCCACCTCACCGCCCTGACCCGGCGCGCGCGGCCGATCTACCCGGCCACGCTCGTGGGCCGGCCGCCCCAGGAGGACTACTGGCTCGGCAAGGCCACCGAGCGGCTGTTCCTGCCGATCATCCGGATGATGCTGCCCGAGGTGGTCGACATCAACATGCCGGCCGAGGGGGTCTTCCACAACCTGGTGATCGTCTCGATCCGCAAGCGCTACCCCGGACAGGCCCGCAAGGTGATGACCGCGCTCTGGGGCATGGGGCTCATGGCGCTGGCCAAGAGCATCGTGGTCGTGAGCGAGCACGTGAACGTGCACGACCTCTCGGAGGTCGCCTGGCGCGCGACCGGCAACATCGACCCGCGCCGCGACCTGATGGTCATCGAGGGGCCCATGGACGACCTCGACCACGCCGCCCTGCGCCACCGCTTCGGCGGCAAGCTGGGCGTCGACGCCACCGAGAAGGGGCCGCTGGACGACGTCGGCCAGCCGTGGCCCGACGAGATCGCGATGAGCGACGAGGTGCGCGAGCGCGTCAGCCGGCGCTGGAAGGACTACGGGCTCTGAGCGCCGCCGCGCGGGTCGCCGACGTCCTCCAGGCGATCAAGTTCGAGCACACGATCTTCGCGCTGCCCTTCGCCTACATCGCCATGGTGCTGGCGGCCGGCGGCTGGCCCGGCTGGTGGACGGCGGCGTGGGTGACGGTGGCCATGGCCGGGGCGCGGACCTGCGCGATGGCCGCCAACCGCGTCATCGACCACGCGATCGACGCGCGCAACCCGCGCACCGCGGGCCGGCACCTGCCGCGCGGCGTGCTGCGCCGCTGGCACCTCACCGCGCTGGCGGCCGCCGGCGCCGCCGTCATGTTCGTCGCCGCGGCCATGCTGCCCCCCCTCTGCCTGGCCCTGGCGCCGCTGGCCCTGGCCTTCCTGATCGGCTACTCGTACACCAAGTACGTCACCTGGACGTCGCACTGGATCCTCGGCTTCACCGACGGCATCGCCGCCGGCGGCGGGTGGATCGCCGTCACCGGCGAGCTCGGCGCCCCGGCCGTCGTGCTGTGGCTCGCCCTCACCGTGTGGATCGCCGGCTTCGACCTCGTCTACGCGTGCCAGGACGTCGACTTCGACCGCGCGCACGGCCTGCACTCCGTGCCGGCGCGCTACGGCGTGGCCGCCGCCCTGCGGGTCGCGCGCGTCAACCACGCGCTCACCGCCGCGGCCCTGGCCGCGCTGGGCTGGATGACGGGCCTCGGGCCGCTGTACTGGATCGGCTGGCTCGCCATCGTCGCGCTCCTGGCCTACGAGCACACGCTCGTGCGCCCCGACGACCTCTCCCGCCTCGGCGTGGCCTTCTTCAACGTGAACGGCTACGTCGCCGTCCTGGCGCTCGCCGCCGTCGTCGGGGGCATGGCGTGGTGACGGCGGCGCCGCGCGCCGAGGCCGTGCGTGCCATGTTCACGCGCATCGCCGGGCGCTACGACCTGATGAACACGGTCATGACGGCCGGACGCCACCACGCCTGGCGCCGGGCGGTGGCCCGCGCGGCGCTCGCCGCGCCGCCGGGGCCCATCCTCGACCTGGCCACCGGCACCGCCGACCTGGCGCTGGAGATCCGGGCGCTGGACGGCCGGCGTTTCGTCGTCGGCGCCGATTTCTCGGACGGCATGCTGCGCCGGGCGCGGGCCAAGGTCGCGGCGCGGGCCGGGGGCGGTCTGCCGCTGCTCGCCGCCGACGCGCTGGCGCTGCCGTTCCCCGACGGCGCGTTCGCCTGCGTGACGTCGGCGTTCCTGCTGCGCAACCTCGAGGACCTGCCGCGCGGCCTCGCCGAGATGCGGCGCGTGACGCGGCCCGGCGGCCGCGTCGTGGCCCTCGACATCGTGCAGCCGGCCACGCCGGTCTGGGACCGTCTCTTCGCGCTCTACTTCCACCGGGTCGTGCCCGCCGTCGGCGCCCTCGTCGGGCGCGATCGCGCCGCCTACGCCTACCTGCCGGCGTCGGTGGCCCGGTTCGTCACGCCGGTCGAGCTGGCGCGCCTGATGACCCGGGCGGGACTGCGCGACGTGGTCCACCGCCGCCTCGGGCTCGGCACGGTCGCGCTGCACGTCGGCATCGCATAGCCCTCCCGCGTCGGCGCACGACGGTGCCCGCGGTCGCCCGGGCTCGGGCTTGTTGCGGCAACGGGCCCTGGTACACTGTGGCTGCGCATCATGACGTCTCCCCCCACCCCGCCGACGCCGCCCGGCCGCCGCATTCTCCTCGTGGAGGACAGCGCCGACGCACGCGAGGCCCTGCAGCTGCTCCTCGAGCTCGACGGCCACGACGTGGCCGTGGCCGCCGATGGCTCCGAGGCCCTGACGCGCGCGGTCGAGGTGGAGCCCGACGTGGCTCTCATCGACATCGGGCTCCCCGTGCTCGACGGCTACGAGGTCGCGCGCCGCCTGCGGGCCACGCCGCTCGGCAGCAAGATGCGCCTGATCGCCCTCACCGGATACGGCCAGCCCGAGGACCGGGCGCGCGTCATGGAGGCCGGCTTCGACGGCCACCTCGTGAAGCCGGTCGATCCCGACGCGCTGAGCCGCGAGCTGATCGCGCCCACCGGGCAGTAGCGGCGCCGTCACCCGAGCGCCGCGAGGAACTCCACCAGGGCCGCGGCGAGCCGCGCCGGCCTGTCCAGCATCACGTGATGGTAGGCCTCGGGGATCTCCACCAGGCGCGCGTCCCTGATGGCCGCCCGTAGCCGCTCGGCCATCTCCCGCGGCAGGATGGGGCTGAGCGCGGCCCGCACGATCAGCGTCGGCGCCGTGATGCGGTCCACCAGCGTCCAGTTGTCCACCGGGCGCCGGGTGCGATTGGCCTCGGGATCGAACCGATAGCAGAACCCACCGCCGCGCGCCACCAGGCCCGCACGCGCGACGTGCGCCAGCAGCGCGGGGTCGGCGACGGTGTCGCGTGGCAGCAGCCGGAAGACCGCGACGGCCTCGGCCTCGCTCGCGTATCGCCGCATCGGGCGCTCGCCGCGGCGGTGCATCATCGCCAGACGGTCTTCGGGCAAGGCCGGGCGGGCGTCGATCACGACCAGCGCGCGCACCCGCTCCGGGTGCCAGGCCGCGAACGCCATCGCGTTGTGGCCGCCCATCGAATGGCCGGCGAGGATCACGCGCTCGCAGCCCAGCGCGTCCAGGACGCCCAGGAGGTCCGCGGCGAAGTCCTCCGTCGCGTACGCCGGCGGCCGCGCCCAGTCGCTCTCGCCGTGGCCGCGCTGGTCGAGGGCGACGACGTGGTGGCGGTCGGTGAAGTGCGGGACGACGAGGTCGAACCAGTGCGCGTGGGCGGCGCCGCCGTGCAGGAAGCACAGCACCGGACGCCCCTGGCCGGCCCACTCGAGCAGGCTCAGCGTGCGGCCGCCGGCGGCGACGCGACGGGTCTTGGCGGAAAGACAGGCGAATTGTAGGGTCGGCACCGCGCGATTGTACCTGCGCGCCCCCGGTGAAAAGATTTTCCTTTGAGGGTGCATGGCCGTTCAGTAGGGTCGAAATGAAGGACCGGGATCGAGGATGGACGACGCGCCCAGGGCCGCCGCCACGCGCCACCTCGCCGACGGCGCCTATGCCGTGGGCCTCCTGACTCTTGCCATCGTCTCCGGCTACGCGATCCTGTCGCCCTCGTCCGCGGACGACAGTCGCGTCCAGCGCCCCGCCCCGGCCGTCGTGGCGGCCGTCGTCTCCACCGACCCCGCGCCCGCGAGCCGGCCCGACCCCGCGACGGCCGCCCGTGACACATTACCGGTCATCGCCCGGCCGGAGCCGCCGGGCGCCAGGCCGGAGCCATCGGCGAGCCCGTCGATCAAGGTATCGCTGCCGCCGCCCGAGAAGCCCGCCGCCGTCGAGCGCGCGGTGCCCGCGCCCCGGCCGGCGCGCATCGTGCCGCTGGAGCCGCCGGCGCAGCCCGATCGGCCGGCGAGCGTCGATGGCGTCGCCTGGCCGGACCGCGTCGCCGGTCGCGTGCTGGACCAGGCGGGCGCCCCGCTGGCCGCCGCGTCGGTGGTGCTGGGCGGCCGGGAGCTGCGCACCGAGCCCGACGGGACCTTCGCCATCACCGGCGCGTCGGGGGACGCCCCGCTCGTCGTCAAGCTGCCCGGCTACGAGCGCGCGCTGGTGCCACCGCGCCGCGAGCCGGTCGAGGCCGTCCTCCGGCCGCTGGCCGTGAAGGCCGCGTACCTGACGTACTTCGGCGTCGCCGACCGCGGCATCCGCGGCCGCGTGGTCGACCTGCTCACGCGCACCGAGCTGAACGGTGTCGTCATCGACGTCAAGGGCGACCGCGGATGGATCCCGTACCGCACGCAGGTGGAGGCCGCGCTGGCGGCGGGCGCGCAGGGACCGGTCATCATCCGGGACTTCGAGGGCATGATCGCCGATCTGCGGTCGCGCGGGGTGTACACGATCGCCCGCATCGTCGTCTTCAAGGACAACGTCCTGGCCAACGCGCGCCCCGACCTGGCCGTCATCGACACGCGGACGGGCAAGCCGTGGGTCGACAACGAGAAGCTCGCGTGGGTCGACCCGTTCCGGGAAGAGGTCTGGGCCTACAACATCGCCATCGCCAAGGAGGCGGCGCGCAAGGGCTTCGACGAGATCCAGTTCGACTACGTGCGCTTCCCCACCGACGGCCGGCTCAGCTCCGCCCGCTACGCGCGGCCGAACAGCAAGGAGACGCGGCTGCCGGCCATCGCCGGCTTCCTGGCCCGCGCGCGGCGCGAGCTCGGCGCCGTCGGCGTCTACGTGGCCGCCGACATCTTCGGCTACACCGCCTTCAACGAGAACGACACCGACATCGGCCAGCGGATCGAGGAGCTGGCGCCGCACGTCGACTACCTGTGCCCGATGGTCTACCCCTCGGGCTATCACGTGGGCATCCCGGGCTATCGCAATCCCGTGGCGAACCCGTACGCGGTCGTGCACGAGAGCGTGCGGCTGATCCGCAAGCGCTCGGCCGGCACGCAGGTGCGCGTGCGGCCCTGGCTGCAGGACTTCCGGGACTACGCGTTCGACCGGCGCGTGTTCGGCGTCACCGAGATCCGCGCCCAGATCCAGGGCAGCGAGGAGGCCGGCGGCAGCGGCTGGATGCTCTGGAACCCGCGCAACGACTACACGGGCGCCGCCCTGCGGCCGAAGAGCCCGGTCGCCGCCCGGTGAGGAGGCTCGGGGCCGCAGTCGCCTCCTCGCTGCTCGCCGTCGCGGCCGTCACCGCCCCCGCCGCCGCCCAGCCGCCGAACGAGCTGGGCCGGCTCATGATCCTCGAGTACCACAAGATCGACTACCCCGAGGAGCGCTGGACGCGCACGCCCGAGAACTTCCGGCGCGATCTCGAGACGCTGTACGCGCGCGGCTACCGGCTGGCCGCGCTGACCGATCTGCTGGCCGGCGTCGTCCGCGTCCCGGCCGGCACCACGCCCGTGGTCCTGACCTTCGACGACTCCTCGCCCGGGCAGTTCCGGTACGTGCAGCAGAACGGCACGCTGGAGATCGATCCGAAGTGCGGCGTCGGCGTCCTCGAGGCCTTCATCCGCGAGCGCCCCGACTTCGGGCGGGCCGCGACCTTCTACGTGCTGCCGGGCGCCAGCAAGCCCAACCGGCTCTTCAACCAGCCCGAGCACGAGGGCCGGAAGCTGCGCTTCCTGGTCGAGCGCGGGTACGAGATCGGCAACCACACGCTCTGGCACGCCAACCTCGGCAAGTACGAGGAGGCGACGGTCCGCGCCCAGCTCGCCGAGGCCCAGGTGTGGGTGCAGCGCCACGTGCCCGACTACCGCCTCCGCACGCTGGCGCTCCCGCACGGCGTCTACCCGCGCGACGTGACGTGGGCCCTCTCGGGCACCGCGAAGGGCACGACGTACCGGCACGAGGCCATCCTGATGGTCGCCGGCGGCGCCGCCCCCTCGCCCTTCTCGCGCAGCTTCGACCCCCTGCGGCTGCCGCGCATCCAGGCGGTCGAGCGCGACCTCGCCTACTGGCTCGGCTACTTCGACAAGAACCCCCAGGAGCGCTTCGTGAGCGACGGCGATCCCGACGTCGTCACCGTACCCGCCCGGCTTCGCGAGCGGCTCCGCACGCCCCTCCCCCGCTCCCTCCGCGTCGTCGAGCGCTGATCCCGTCCGGTCCGCAGCGCCGGGCAACGCGCGACGCGCTCCGGAGCGCCCGCGCCAGGAGGTCTACGGGTAGATGAGGTACGACGCCCGCCGCTTCAGGAAGCTCGCGCGGCCCGCCTCCCACCACGCGGCGAGCCGCTCGAGCGGCTCGCTCCTCAGGAAGGCCCACATCGTGGGCCGGTGGACGAGGAGATGCTGGATGTTCTCGGCCCTGAACTGGTCCCGGTGACGCTCGCGTAGCGCCCGCGCCAGGGCCAGGGCCACCGTCACCGGCCGGATGGCGTCGCGGTCGGTCACGACCAGCCGCACGCCCCAGCACGGCGTGTTGGCGTACTGATCGGCCGCCGGCGTGAACGTCCCCGGCTCGAAGCGCACGCCGGGCAAGCGCAGGCGGGTCAGCGCCTCGGCGAGGGCGGGCGCGTCGATCCACGGGGCGCCGACGACCTCGAACGGCGAGTCCGTGCCCCGGCCCACCGACAGGTTGGTCGCCTCCAGCAGACCCACGCCCGAATAGAGCAGCGCCTGCGTCAGCGAGCGGATGTTGGGCGAGGGGTTGACCCATGGCAGCCCGGTCTCGTCGTACCAGCGCCCGCGCTCCCAGCCGGCCGCCGCCACCACCGTGAGCGAGACGGGCAGCTTGCGCTCGCCGGCCACGAGCCGCCCGAACTCCCCGATCGTGAGCCCGGTGCGCACGGGAATGGGATGCGGCCCCGTGAACGACCGGAGATCCGGATCCATCACCGGCCCCTCCACCACCCGGCCGGTGATGGGATTGGGACGGTCCAGCACCACCACCGGGATGCCGCGGCGTCCCGCCTCCTCCATCACGTAGACGAGCGTGGTCAGGTACGTGTAGTACCGGACGCCGATGTCCTGGACGTCGAAGACGAGCAGGTCGATGCCGCGCAGCATCTCGGGCGTCGGCCGCCGCGTGGGCCCGTAGAGGCTCCAGATCGGCACGCCGGTGGCGGGATCACGTCCGTGCGGCACGTCGGCGTTCTCGGTCCCCGTGATGCCGTGCTCGGGCGAGAAGATGGCGGCGAGCCGCACGCCGGGCGCGGCCGCGAGCAGGTCGATGTTCCGCCGTCCCTGGGCGTCGATCCCCGTCTGGTTGGTGACGAGGCCGATCGCGTGCCCGCGCAGCGGCGCGAAGCCCTGCGCGGCGAGGATGTCGAGGCCGCTCCGGACCGCCGCCGGGCCGGGCGCGGGCGGCGGCGGCGTCGACACGTCGGCCGGGCTCTCGCCGCCGTCGGCCGCGGGCGAGGACGACACGGTGGCGACCGCGGGCGACTCGGGCGCGAAGAGCGCGGCGCCGACGGCGGCGGCCACCCGCACGCGCAGCTCGCGGATCTTGGCGGCGCCGCCGCCGTGCGGATGCACGCGGTTGGTGAGCACGATCATGTAGGAGCGGCTCTCCGCGTCGAGCCAGGCGGCGGTGCCGGTGAAGCCCGTGTGCCCGACGGAGTCGGCGGGGAAGAACGGCGCCATCGAGCGCGAGAAGGGCGACGTCGCGTCCCAGCCGAGCACCCGCATCTCGGTGTCGGGCGAGCGGCTCCACATCGTCTGCACCGTCGACGCCTTGAAGACGCGCCGCTCGCCCAGGACGCCGCCGGCCAGCAGCATGCGGCAGATGCGCGACAGATCGGCCGCGGTGGAGAACATCCCGGCGTGGCCGGCCACGCCCCCGAGCTGCCGGGCGCGCGGGTCGTGCACGCGCCCGTGCAGGAGCACGCCGTGCGCGTACTCGGTGGGAGCGATGCGGGCGCGGAGCGACTCGGGCGGGTGGAAGCTCGTGTCGCGCAGCCCGAGCGGCCGGAAGAGGATGCGCTGCAGGTAGCGGTCGAGCGGCTCGCCGCTCACGCGGCGCACGAGCTCCCCCAGCAGGATGAACCCCGTGTCGCTGTACTGGAAGCCCGTGCCGGGCGGATAGTCGAGCGGGCGCCGCGCCAGCGCCCGCGCCGCCGCCGGGAACCCGCCGGCCAGCGTGCCGTTGCCGGGCAGGGCGGGGAACCCCGCCGTGTGGGCCAGTACGCGGCGCACGGTGACCTGATCGAAGGCACGGCCCTTGAATTCGCGGAGGTACCGGCCGAGGGGGGCGTCGAGACGCACGGCCCCACGCTCCACGAGCGCCATCACGGCCAGCGTCGTGCCGAACGGCTTGGTCAGCGACGCGATGTCGAAGATGGTGTCCGGCTTCATCGGGGCCGGCTCGGGCACGAGCGTGCGCGAGCCCCAGGCGCGGTGATAGAGCACGTCGTCGCCCCGGCCGACCATGACGACGACGCCGGGGACCTCCCCGGAGGCCACGGCGTCACGCGCGGCCTCGTCGACGCCGGTGAAGTCGGGGGCCCGGGAAGTGGGCGACTGCGCGACAACCGGGGCGGCGTGGAAGAAGACGGCGAGGGTGGCGAGGAGTACGATACTGACCCTGGGAGCGAAGGTCACGAACCATCTTAGCATCGAGATGCTTCGTCGAGGGTAGGACACTCTCATGCAGCGGGTCTTCGTCACCGGGGCCACGGGGTTCGTAGGGCGGGCGGTGGTGCACGCCTTGAGGGCGGACGGGTATGCCGTCCGGTGTCTGGTCCGGCGGGGCTCCGAGCTCGACCTGCAGGGGCTCGGGGCCATCGAGCGCGTGGAGGGCGACGTCCTCGTCCGGCGCGGGCTCGAGGAGGACATCGCCGGCTGCCAGAGCGTCGTCCATCTGGTCGGCATCATCCGCGAGTCGCCCGGGCGAGGCGTCACCTTCGAGAACGTCCACGTCCAGGGCACGCGCAACGTCCTCGACGCCGCCGTGGCGGCCGGCGTGCGCCGCTTCCTGCACATGAGCGCGCTGGGCGTCCGCCCCGGCGCCCGGGCGCGTTACCACCGCACCAAGTGGCAGGCCGAGGAGGCCGTCCGGGGCAGCGGCCTGACGTGGACGATCTTCCGCCCGTCCATCATCTACGGCCGGGGCGACGGCTTCGTCACCATGCTGGCCCGCATGGTGCGGCGCTTGCCCGTGGTGCCCGTGATCGGGTCGGGGCGCAACCTGCTTCAACCGGTGCCCGTGGAGCGGGTGGCCGAGGGCTTCGCCCGGGCGCTGGCCAGGGCGACGGCCGAGAAGCAGGTCTACGACGTGGCCGGCCCCGACCGGGTGAGCATGGTGGAGTTGCTCGACCTCATCGGCGCCGCGCTGGGCCGCGGCCACGTACGCACGGTGAGCGTGCCACTGTCGCTCATGCGCCCGCTCGCGCGAGCCCTGCACGTCTTTCCGGGGTTCCCGGTCACTCCCGACCAGCTCACGATGCTCGAGGAGGACAACGTCGGGGATCCCGCGACCTTCTATCAGCACCTGGGGCTCGAGCCGGTGCCCCTCCGGCGCGGGATAGAGCGCCTGCTGGCCTGATGCCGTTCCGCACCAGGCCGGACCAGTCCCGGGACCTGCTGGCCCTCATCGAGAGCGAGGTGCGGGAGCGCCTGGAGGAGGCGGTCGAGCAGGCCAGCCTCGAGGCCATGGTGGCCAGCCGCCGGGCTCGCGGGCTGCCGGCTCCCGAGGCCGACAGCTCCCGCGATCGGGCCGAGTTCGAGGCCGGGGTCCGCGCCTTCCTCGAGCAGCTCCGGGCGGATCTGGAGCCCGTGCTCAGCGACGAGCAGCGCCGCCGCGCCGACGACGCGGGCGCGCGCGCGGGCGGCGGGGTGATCGCCTGCCTGCTCGGCGCCCATGTCGCCCTCGCCCGGGCCCTGCCCGATTACTGGCAGCGGTTCGACGCCTCGCGCGTGGCGTTCGTGCATCGCGCCTCGTCAGGCGGCGGCCAGCGACGCGGGCTTCTCCGTCGCCTGCTCGACCGCTGACGGCTCGGCGGCGCCGGACTTCCAGGCCGCCAGGGCCCAGAGGTTCTCGAGGTCCTCCAGGCCCCGGCGCCACCGCCCGTAGTCCTCCATCAGGGCCGTGCGCACGGTGGCCATCTGCGCCTCGACCTCGTCGAGCCGCCGGCGCAGCGACGGGTGTCGGGTGGCGGTGGCTTCCAGGCAGCCACCCGGAACCGACCCCGACAGGCGGTCCAGCAGCCTTCCCAACTCGTCGTCGAGCACTCGTTGAACCGGGTTCATCGATCAGCCTCCATCCCCTGCGGGCCCATATACTCATCACATGATGAGTTGAATGTCAAGCCTCTCGCCTGGACCTTCCGATGAGCGACGGTCACCGGCGACGCGGCGGAAAGGACATCACCATGAAGTGGGTAACGCGAGAGCGGGCGCGCGTGGACCGCATCGCCTGCGCGCCGGTGCCCGCCATCTTCGCCGCCAAGACGGTGCGCACCTTCTGCTACGGCTTCCTCGGCATCCTGCTGCCGCTGCACCTGGCCGACCTCGGGCTGGATGCGGCGAGCATCGGTGTCGCCGTCACGCTGACGCTCGTCGGCAGCGCCGTCCTCACCTGGGCCGTGCGGCGCCCGGCGGAGCGCTGGGGCGCGCGCCCGACGCTCGCGGCCCTCGCCGCGCTCGGCGCGCTCGCCGCGGGGCTGCTGCTCGTCGCCCGCGATCCGTGGGTCGTCGTGCTCGCGGCGATGCTGGGCAACGTCGCCGTGGGCACGGGCGAGACCGGCCCGTTCCTCACGATCGAGCAGGTCGTCGTCGCGCGCGCGGTCGCCGGCCCGCGGCGCACCACGGCGCTGAGCGTCTACAACGTGCTGGGCTACGCCGCCGGCGCCCTCGGCGCGGCGGCGGCCGGCGCGGCCGGCGATCCCCGCGTCCTGTTCGCGGTGTTCCTCGCCGGATCGCTCGCACAGGTGCTGGCGTACGCGCGCCTGCCCGGCGGGCGCGTGGAGGCCCGCCGGCCGGGGCCGCTGCCGTCGGCGCCGCTCATCCGGCGCATGGCGGCGCTGTTCGCGCTCGATTCCTTCGCCGGCGGCTTCGTGCTGCAGTCCCTGGTCGCTTACTTCCTCCACGTGCGCTTCGGCCTGGGACTCGCCGAGCTCGGCCTGACGTTCTTCGTGGCCCAGATCGTCACCGCGGCCTCCCTGCTGCTCGCCGCGCCGCTGGCCGCGCGCTTCGGCCTGCTCCGCACCATGGTCGTCTCGCACCTCGCCTCGAACGTGGTGCTCATGGCGATCGCCGTGGCGCCGAGCGCGCCGGTGGCGGTGGCGCTGCTCCTGCTCCGGCAGCTCATGTCGCAGATGGACGTGCCCACGCGGCAGGCCTACGTGATGGCGGTCGTCGAGGATCACGAGCGCGAGGCGGCGGCGAGCCTCACGAACCTGGCGCGCACGGTGGCCCAGGCGGTGACGCCGGCTGTGACGGGCTGGACGATGCAGGCGGTCGCCCTGTCGGCGCCCTTCGTGCTGGGCGGCGCCCTGAAGATCGTCTACGACCTCGCCCTCTGGTTCACGTTGCGCCGCGTGGTGCTGCGCGACAGCAGCTGAGCCGCGGCGCGGGGCGGCTTGGGGAGCCCTTCGCTCAGGCGGCTCATCCCCCGGCCCTGGTCTTCGCCGCCTCCGCGCGGACGAAGAAGGCGCCGTCGGACACGATTCGTTCACCGACCTCGAGCCCGTCGATCACCTGCACCAGATCGCCGGCGGCCACGCCGAGCGTCACGGTGCGCTCGATGAACCGTCCCTCGTCCTCGCTGGCCGCGATATAGACGACAGAGCGGTCACCAATGGACTGGACCGCGGCGCGCGGGACCACCGCCGTGCGAACCCTTCCCGGCACGGCGAACGCCATGTTGACGAACATGCCGAGTCGAAACGCGCCCGAGGGATTCGGCACTTCGACCCGCACCTTCGCCGTGCGTGTCGCCGGGTCGACGCGGGGGTCGATGTAGGTCACCCGACCACGCGCCGTCGGCGACCGCGAATGCGGCACGGTCACCGTCGCTTCCGAACCGACCTGTACGGCGGCGACGTCCTTCTCGTAGAGGTCGGCGATCACCCAGACCGTGCTCAAGTCGGCGACGACGAAGAGCTCCTGGCCGACGTTGACGACCTGCCCAGGGTTCCCGGTGCGCGAAACGACGACGCCCGGGCCGGGCGCCATCACGGTCACTTCGGAGACGACGTCGGACGCCTGGCGGAGGCCGGCGACGCGCTCGGGCGAGAGGCCCAGAAGGAGTAACCGCTGGCGCGCCGCCGCGACCTCCGTGTCGTGCACTTCGTGGACCGCGATGATCTCCTCGAGCTCCTGGCGACTCGCCGCGCCGATCTCCACCAGCTTCGTCACGCGCTCACGCTTCTGGTGATCGGCGGCGACCATGGCGCGGGCCGTGAGGTACTTCATCTGCGCGTCCGCCAGCTCATGGCTGAAGACGACCGCGAGCGGCTGCCCGGCGCGCACCGAGCGCCCCAGCTCGGCGGTCACGTCTTTCAAGATTCCCCCAACCAGCGTGTGGACCTTGGTCTCGCGGTAGGCATTCGAGGTCACAGTCGCCGGCGCGCTGACCGACCCTGTCACGGCATCGCCGCGCACCAGTTCCGTCTTGATGCCGGCGCGGGCGATGGCGTCGGGGGTCAGGGTGACTTCGACCGCGTCCTCGGTGGCCGGCCTGGACGGCACCGTCGGCGGCCGCACCGAGTGGCCGGAGGCTGCCGGGGCCACGACGTGACGGCGGGATGCCTGGCGCTCACCCCAGACGTAGCCGCCGGCGAGGGCCACCGCCACCAGCGCCCCCACGCCGACCGCACGAAGTGCCCACCCGAGGCGGCGTTCGCCTCCATCGATACGCCCGTCCGTGACGTGCTCGCGGTCCATCAGCGGCCTTTCGGCGGCGCGGGTCCGGCCGCCGCCGGCCCGCCGATGGCGCGCTCGACCTCGACCGCGGCATCCCATACCTGGCGCAGCACGTCCGTGTACCCTTGTTCCACGTCGATGTAGCGCCGCTGCTCGGCGATCACGTCGAGCAACGTTGCCCGCCCAAGGCCGTAGCTCCGGCGGACGACATCGACGTTCGCGCTGGCGATGTCCCGGACGCCACGCTCGTAGACCGCGACGGCCCGTCGCGCCGCCTCGGACTGGGCCAGCGCCGCCTCGAGCTCCTGGCGAGCAATCAGCTCGACGAACTCCCGGCGCCGCTCGGCTGCGGCCGCCTCGGCCACCGCCGCCGCCACGTTGCCTTCATTGCGGTTGCGGACGGGCAGTGTGATGGAGACGCCGCCACCGAAGAAGTGGAAGACATCCTGGATAGGACGTGTGCCGCCGGTATCGGTGAGGCCGCGCAGGTTGAACCCCATATCCTGCCGCTGGTAGCCGAGGTTGACGCTCGCGTCCCACCGGCCCTCGGCCCGCTCCCTGCGCACGCGCGCCTCGGCCATCGCGATCTCGGCACCGGCGGCGCGCACGTCGGGCCGTTCCGAAAGCCGGCCGGCGAGCGCAGCGGCATCGGGCGCGACCGGAGCCGCGGAGAGATCGCCGCGCACGACGATGGGCTCCGCCACTCGCATGCCGGCCAGGGCCTTCAGTTGAAGCGTCGCCACCTCCACGCGGCTCGCGAGCAAGGGCCGGCTCGCCTCCAACCTGTTTACTTCGACGCGGGCGAGACCTCCGTCGAGCGCCGGTGCGGCGCCGGCGCGCACACGCTCCTCCACCAGCCGCAGGCTCGCCCGGTTCGTGTCGATCAGCTCGTCGACGACCGCGAGGTTCCGGCGCGCGGCGAGGACCTCGCCCGCCTTGATCCTCACCTCGGCCCGGAGGCGGCGCTCGCGGTCGGCCACCTGGAGCCGTCGGAACTCGAGCTCTCGCTCCGCGACGCCGACCCGGCCTTCCTTGCGGCCGTTGAGGTCGAGCGGGACCGTCAGGCCCACGGTCAGGGTGTTATCGGGGCCGAGCGCCTTCTGACCGCCGAGATCGAGCGTGGGGTTCGGCCGCAGCGCGGCCTGACGCAGGCGGGCGGCCGCCGCCTCGACCTCGGTCCGCGCGGCTCGCAACTCGGGGTTGTCGCCGAGGGCGCGGGCGACAATCTCGTCCACCGTCAACTCGTGAGGATGCAGCCCCTGGGCGCTCGCTGGTCCAGCCAACGCCCAGGCGACAACGACGAGGACGATCACCTGCGGCCGTCGCACGGGTCACCTGACCGGGACCGAGAAGCGCGTCGACCCCTTGCCCTCGGGCCCGTCCCAGCTCACCGTCACCTGCCGGTCACCGCTGTCCGGGAAACTGATCGTGCCGCGGTAGCGTCCCGGGCCGTCCGGCATCAGCGCCGCGCCCGCGAGCATCGGTGCCATGCCCGGCATCGGCATGCTCGTGTTCAGCCGCGCCGTGCCGACCTCGACCGGCTTGCCGTCCCTGGTGAACGTCAGGACGAACTCGTTCTTGCCCGGCTTCCATTGCCCCGTCTCGCTGAGCAGGCTGACGCTCAGGTCCCTGGCCTTCTGAGTCTTGATCGCCTTCAGGTCGGCGGCGTCCACCCGCGCGGCGAACGCGGCGATCATTGCCACAGCGATCACCCGCAGCGTTCGATGGATCATCGGTCCTCCCCCTGTCTCGATGCATTCGTTCACTCCGTGGCCCCAAGCGCCGGCCCGGCCCGGACGCTCCGCCGCGCATCGGCTTCGTCGCGCCGCAACTCGCGCTCCCTGAGCCAGTGGAAGATCACGGGCGTGACGAGGAGCACGTGGGCCAGCGAGCTCACCATGCCGCCCAGCACGGGCGTGGCGAGCGGTTTCATCACCTCGGCGCCGGTCGACGTGCTCCACATGATCGGCAACAGGCTGGCGACGACCGTGGTGACGGTCATGACCTTTGGACGGAGGCGGAGCAGGGCGCCTTCGGTCACCGCCTCCAGCAGCGCGGGACGGGTCAGCCGACCGCCGAACGCCTCGCGCTTCCGCGCGACGGCCTCCTCCAGGTAGATCACCATGACGACGGCGGTCTGCACCGCGGTGCCGAACAGCGCGATGAAGCCGACCCACACGGCGACGGAAAGGTTGTAGCCGAGCGCGTGGAGCAGGTAGATCCCGCCGGACAACGCGAACGGGACCGCGAGCAGGACATGGGCGGCCTCCAGGAACGAACGGTAGGTCAGGTAGAGCAGGAGGTAGATCACGGCCAGCACGACGGGCACGACGATCATCAGCCGCCGCCGGGCGCGCAGCTCGTTCTCGTACTGGCCGCTCCACTCCACGTAGGAGCCGGGCGGCATGGCGACCGTGCGCGCGACCACGTCTCGCGCCTCTTCCACGAAGCTGCCCACGTCCCGGCCGCGGACGTTGAGGAGCACGTTCACCACCAGCAGGCCGTTCTCGCTGGCGATCATGGCCGGTCCATCCACCTGCCGGATCTCCGCGAGCTGCGCCAGCGGCACCTGGGCGCCGTTCGGCGCCGGCACCGGGACCCCGCCGAGTGACTGGGGGCTGGCCCGGAAGGCCGCCGCGTAGCGGACGCGGATGGGGAACCGCTGCCGTCCCTCGATCGTGAGCGTCAGGTTGGTCTCTCCTACGGCCGTCTCGATCACGTCCTGGATCGCGCCCACCGTGATGCCGTAGCGGGCGGCCGCCGCGCGGTTGACGCGGACGTCGAGGTAGGGGGCGCCGATCACCTGCTCCGGATACACGTCCGCCGCGCCGGGAATCCCGCGGAGGGCCTCGGCGATCGTCCGGGCGCGCTCCTCGAGCACCTTCAGGTCGCTGCCGAAGACCTTCACGCCGACCTCCGACCGGATGCCCGTCGTCAGCATATTGATGCGATTGATGATCGGTTGGGTCCAGATGTTCGACACGCCGGGCAGGGCCGTGGCCTGGTCGAGCTCGGCGATGAGCTGCTCCCGCGTCATCCCCGGCCGCCAGGTGGACTCCGGCTTCAGGTTCACGACCGTCTCGGTCATGTTGAGCGGCGCCGGATCGGTCGATGTCTCCGCCCGCGCGATCTTTGCCACGACGCCGGCCACCTCGGGCACGGCCGCGATCGCGGCGTTCTGCTTCTTGGCGATCTCGATCGCCTGCGGGAGCCCGATGGCGGGGTCGGTCACCGGCATGAACATGAGATCGCCCTCGTTCAGCGGCGGCATGAACTCCTTGCCGATGCGCGGGACGAGCGCCACGGCGCCGACGAAGACCAGCGCGGCCGCGGCCAGGGTGAGGAGCCGGTGCCGCAAGGTCCAGCCGAGGACGGGGCGGTAGAGCCATACGAGCGGCCGCATCACGGCGTTGCGGTCCTCGCCCCGGATCCGCCCGCCGATGAGCAGGCTGCAGAGGACGGGCACCAGCGTCACCGACAACAGCGTCGCGCCCGCCATCGCGAACGTCTTGGTGAACGCCAGCGGCCGGAAGAGCTTGCCTTCCTGCCCCGCGAGCGCGAACACGGGGACGAAGGCCAGCACGATGATCGCCATCGAGAAGAAGATCGGCCGGCCCACCACGCGGCTGGCGTCGAGCACCGTCGCCAGCACCTCCGCGCGGTTGCGCGTGTTCACGCCCCGCTGTTCCACCGTCCGAAACGCGTTCTCGGTCACCACGATCGCCGCGTCGACGAGCACCCCGATGGCGATGGCGATGCCGGCCAGCGACATGAGATTGGAGCTGATGTCGAGGTAGCGCATGAAGAGAAACGAGATGAGGACGGCCAGCGGCAGCGGGACGGTGACGATCAAGACGGACCGGACGTTGAGCAGGAAGACGATGTTGACGAGCGTGACGACGATCGTCTCCTCGATCAGCGCCCGGCGCAGCGTGGCCACGGCCCGTTCGATGAGCGCGGAGCGGTCGTAGAAGGGCATGATCCGGACACCGGGCGGCAGCCCGGTCTGGACCGCCTGGATCTTCGTCTTCACGCGCTCGATCACGTCGATGGTGCTGACGCCGGAGCGGGCGACGACCACGCCGCCGACCGCCTCCTCGCCGGCCTTCACCAGCGCCGCGGCGCGGAACGCGTCGCCGATCTTGACGTCGGCCACCTGGCCCAGATAGATCGGCACACCGTTCTCGGCGCCCACGACGATCCGCTCGACGTCGCCGACGGACTCCACGAGACCCAGCCCTCGCACGACCGTCCACGTCCCGGCCGATTCGACGACGTTGCCGCCCACGTTGCGGTTGCTGCGCATGACGGCGTCCACGATGCCCGAGATCGGGATCCGGTAGGCCCGCAGCCGATTGGGGTCCACGTCGACCTGGTACTGGCGGACGACGCCGCCCACGCTGGCGACCTCGGCGACGCCGGGCACGGCGTTGAGTTGATAGCGGACGAACCAGTCCTGAATCGAGCGGAGGTCGCGGAGGGAATAGCCTTTGCCCTCGACCGTGTACCAGAACACATGGCCGACGCCGGTGGCGTCGGGCCCTAACGTCGGGACGACGCCGGCCGGCATGGCCTTGGCCAGGAGCTGCAGGCGCTCCAGCACGCGCGACCGCGCGAAGTAGAGGTCGATGGCGTCCTCGAAGATCACGCTGACCATCGAGAATCCGAACGCCGACGACGAGCGGACGACCCTGACGCCCGGCAGGCCTTGCAGACTCACCGTCAGTGGATAGGTCACCTGGTCCTCGACTTCCTGCGGCGAGCGGCCGGGCCAGTCGGTGAAGACGATCACCTGGTTGTCGGAGAGGTCGGGGATCGCGTCGATCGGCGTCGTGAGCAGCGCCCAGTAGCCCCATCCGCCGACGAGTACGAAGCCGGCAACGACGAGGAATCGGTTATGAACCGACCGCTCTATCAACCAGTCGATCACCGACGCAGTCCTCACCGTGCGCGAGCGCGATCCCCGCAGGAACGCGATCGGCAGAATGCTGCCTCGCATGTGAACTCCGCAGAGCGACAGACGGAGGCGGCCCTTCATCGGCCGCCTCCGTCTTCGTTCAGACGGAGAGACTTAAGCGGACAGACTACGGGCTAGACCGAAGAGAGGAGGCTTCTTGGAGGTGGTTCGGGCAGGACGAGCGTCACGCTGGAGACATCCACACTGCCCTCCATCACGACGCGGGCGACCGCGGCGACGACGCGGTCCGCAATCGGTCCCGGAATCACGCACGATGCGGTGCCGCATGGGCCTTCGCAGCTGGCCCCCATGGCCATGCAGCCGCCGGACGCCATCGCGAGCGGCGCCGACAGCGCCCACACGACAACCGCCAGGACGGCGACGACGGCACGGCACGCCTTCATGATGCGGCCACTATAGCACGCCTCCCATGCGTCGCCTGGCGGTTCCGATCCGGCCCGGGCTTGCACAGCCCCGTTTGCGGTTCGCGGCCCGTCGAGTTAGGCTCCCGATGATGGCTCCGCGGTCGCTTCGAATCGTGCTCGTCGTCCTGCTGCTCATCGCGGTGACGATGTTCTGCCTGAGCGACCTCGCGCGGGCAGCCGCCCCTAGCACGGAGACCATGGGCTGTGGTCTCTGCGACGGCCTGAGTGGCTGCGGAACGGCAGCCAGCAAGCCCCTCACGCCGATCGTCGGTACGGTCGTCGCCCCAATCGTCGTCGAGGCTCCGATGTCGACCAGTGTACTGACGGTGGTGCGTCAGCCGCTGGCACGCTGCGACCGCCTCGTCCTCGCGCTCGCTTCGCGCTCGCCTCCTTCCGCCTAGACACACCAGACCGCCTCCTGTTCAGAGCCGTGGCGTGCTTGGCCACGGCGGCGGTGCTCGCTAATTGGCGGCGCTGCCTGGGCTGGTGAACGAGGATTCGAGAGCGATTCCGCGGAGTGAGGTGGGCCATGGCTACCAGACAGCTCGACAATCGAGACCACTGCAGCTACTGCGGCCGTCCGCTCCTGGACGACGGCGCTCCCGAGCGTTTCGGTGAACGTTTCTGCTCCGAGGGTCATGCCGCGGAGTTGGCGGCCGGTGTGCGCGCAGAGCGCATCGCCGTGGCGGCACGAAATGAGGCCCGGGGGGCTCCCGCCGAGCCGCACGCCGGCGCCTGCGCCATGCCTGCCGCCAGTGAGCGCAGCTGGTCCGACTCGGTGAAGCGGGCGGCGTGCTGGGCGGCCCCGCTGCTCCTCATCGTCGCCATTCCCTTGATCTGGACGGGCGGATGGGCCGCGGCGGGTGGCTCGCTGCTCAGCGTACTGGCGCTGCTCGCCTGCCCGCTCGGCATGTACTTCATGATGCGCGGCATGATGCGGATGCAGCCCGATGGCATGGCGTCCACCGACAGGGACACGGAGGATCGCCGTGCGTAGCCGCGGCGTCGCGTCGCTCGCGCTCGCCGCTCTCGTCGCCCTGGCCGGCGTCACCGTCGCGCATGGGCTCGACACCACCCGCCCGGCCTTCGAGACCCGCCCGGCCTTCGAGCATGCCCACGCGCTGGCCTTCGATGCTGCCGGCACCGCTCTATGGCTCGGAGCTCACACCGGCCTGTACAGGAGCGAAGACGGCGGTGGCACGTGGGCGAACGCGACGCTCCCGGAGCAAGGCGACGAGCCGGACGTGATGGCGGTCGCCCCGCATCCCGTGGAGGCCAGCGTCCTCTACGTGGGCACGCACGAGGCCGGCGTGCTGAAGACGAGCGACGGCGGCCGGACGTGGGCCGCGGGCAACGCGGGCTTGAAGGGCCTCGACGTCCACGGACTGGCGATCGATCCGAGGGCGCCCGACACGCTGCACGCGCTCGTGCGCGAGAGAGGCGCCGGCCTCTATCGCACGAGGGACGGCGGGCGCGCCTGGGTGCGGGTCGATGACGGCCCTCCCGGCGAGGCGAAGGTGCTGACCTCGGTGAACATCCCGAGCGGCATGGGGGGCATCTTCCTCTACGCCGGAACGGGGGACGGCCTTCAGCGCAATCCAGACTGCTTCTGAGGTTGGCGCGCGGTGGGCGGTCTGCCCACCGGGACGGTGAACGGCTTCGCCGTCCATCCGGCGAACCCGAAGCTGATGTACGTCGCCATGCGCGCAGGCCTTTTCAGGTCCGAGGACGCCGGGGGCCGGTGGACGCCGGTCGCCGGCGGCCCGAAGAACGCCGCCGCGATAGCATTCCATCCCCGGCGCCCGGCGGAGATCTATGCAGCCACGACCGACGGCCACATCGTGGTGAGCCGGGACGGAGGCGTAACATGGGCTGCGACCGTCCCCGAGCGGGGCTCGCGGTGACGCGCGGTCGCCGCGTGCTCATCGGTGCCGCCGTGCTGCTCCCGGCGGTGGCGGTGCTCGCGCTGCTTGCCTGCGGCTTCGGCCGCGAGTCGCGCTACATCGAGAGCCCCGTGCCGGGGCGTCCGGCGCCCGGGTTCACGCTGATGCCGTTCGACGGCCGGACGCTGCGCCTCGGCGACCTACGCGGCAAGGTCGTCTTCGTCAACTTCTGGGCCTCCTGGTGCCCGCCGTGCCGCGCGGAGGCGCCTTACCTGGAAGCGGCGTGGCAGTCACCGCGAGCGCAAGGCGTGGTCTTCCTCGGGACCAACACCCAGGACGAGGAGGCGCGGGCTCGGGCGGTCCTCGAAGAGTTCGGCATCAGCTCTCAGAACGGCCGCGACGTCGGTGGTCGGATCGCCATCGACTATGGCGTGTGGGGGCTGCCCGAGGCGTACATGATCGCCGCCGAGGGCCGCATCACCGACAAACACATCGGCACGCTGGGTCCGGCGCTGCTCGTGGCAAAGGTCGACGAGGCGCGGCGTGGTGTCGTGAGCGTTTCGCAAGGGCGAGGCGACTATCGGTCCACGCGATAGGCGAGGATGATCGTGGCGACGGGTGTGACGTGGACGCGCTGATCGTGGCGTGGTACGGCGCGTTGAGCCGGCTGGCGCAGGGGCCGATCCTGACTATACAGGGCTGGGCGGACGCCGTCGGTCCGCCCGTCTTCAGCGCTCTGGCGTTCGGGCTCATCGGCGCCCTCTCGCCGTGCCAACTGACGGCGAGCCTCGGCGCCCTGGCGTACGCCTCGGCACACCCGGGTCGCGGGTGGCCGGTCGCGCTGGCGGGCGCGTACGTGGCCGGCAAGGTCGGTGTCTCTACCAGCGTCGGGGCCGCCGTCGTCCTCGTCGGACTGCGGCTCGACGCCGTCGCAATTCCCGTCGTGATCGTCGCCCGTGAGGTTCTCTGCCCGCTCATGATCATCGTCGCGCTCGGCCTGCTGAGCGTCTGGCGCTTCAGGACGGGGATTGGCCTGCGGCTGGCGCGGCGCCTGCGCGAGCGTCTGGACCGGCGCGGCGTGGCAGGAGCGTTCCTGCTGGGCGTGGCGTTCTCGTTCGCGTTCTGCCCGACGCTGTTCTGGCTGTTCTTTGGCCTCACCGTGCCGCTCGCGCTCAAGAGCGCTGGTGGGTGGGCGTTCCCGGCGCTCTTCGCGCTCGGTTCGTCGCTGCCCCTGGTCGCGGTGACGGTCGCCGTCGCCGCCGGCGCGGCCGCGGTCGAGCAGGCCGCCGGCGGGCTGAAGCGGATCGAAGGACCCCTGAGGGTCGCTGCCGCCGCGATCCTCGTCGTGGCCGGTCTCCACGATACGCTGGTCTACTGGCTGCTACGAGGACGACAACCGCGATGAGAAACAGGGCGATCATCGTGGCGCTCGTGCTCGGACTCGGCGCCGCCACCGTGGCCCTCGGGGCCGCTTCGTGGTGGGCACCGCAGGCGCCACCCTCGCAGACCAGTCTCGAACACCTCGGCAACTACGGTGTCGTCCCGCCGTTCGTGCTCACCGAGCGCTCTGGCCGGCAGCTGGGTCTTGCCGACCTCCGCGGCCTGGTATGGGTCGCCGACTTCATCTACACGGAGTGCACGGAGTCGTGTCCGACCCAGAGTCTGGAGCTCGCGAGGCTCGCACAGGAGTTCGCCGCCGTGCCCGACCTGCGCCTCGTGTCGATCACGGTCGATCCGATGCATGACACGCCCGAGGTGCTCCGGCGCTATGCCGAGCGGTATGGAGCGAACGACCGCTGGTGGTTCCTCACCGGCGAGCGACGCGAGATCTATTGCCTGGCGCGCGATGGCTTCCGCCTGAGCGTCGTCGATCCCCGCGCCACTGCGCCGGGCGAGTGCGGTCGCGCGCTGCGATTCGGGCCGGCGGCGGCCTGGGCCAGCCATGGCGCGCACGGCATCGTCATGCACAGTGCGCGGGTCGTGCTGGTGGATGGGGCGGGCCGTATCCGCGCCTACCACCTGGCCACCGAGCCGGACTCCATGCGCACCCTGCGATCGAACCTACGCATTGTCCTCGGCGAGCCGCGCGGCAGGAGGAAGGCCATGAATTCTTCGAGGCGGACATTTCTGACGGCGCTTGGAGGTGGCCTCGCGGTATCACCGGCGCTCAGCCGAATGCTGGCCGCCGGCAACGATGCCCCTGGACAGGGCGACCCCGCCCGTGTCCGGACCATTCAGCTCGAGGCGCGCGAGGTCGCCTGGCAGCTCGCGCCCGGCCGGACGATCAAGGCCATGGCCTACGACGGCCGCGTGCCGGGTCCCGAGATCCGCGCTCGGGAAGGGGAGCGGCTGCGGGTCGTGTTCCGGAACGGGCTGGCGGAGCCGACGACGATCCACTGGCACGGCGTCGACGTGCCGAACGCGATGGACGGCGTGCCGGACATCACGCAGAAGCCCGTCGCGCCGGGCGAGACCTTCGTCTATGAGTTCGAGGCCAGGCCTCCCGGTACCCGGTGGTACCACACGCACTTCCAGGAACACCGGCAGATGGATCTCGGCCTGGCCGCGGCGCTCATCATCGATCCCGCAACTCGAGAGCCGGCGGCCTACGACCGCGAGGTCACGCTCGTCCTCGACGACTGGGCAGCCGGGACCGGCCCGACCTTGCCTCCGACGCGAGAAGGCACGGCCGGCGGCCGCGGCAGCAGGGGCGGCATGATGGGCGGGATGATGCGCGGGGGCGGCATGATGAGCGGCCGCGGCATGGGCGGGATGATGGGCGGCGGCATGATGCGCCGCTCGGCCGCGCACGAGCCGCCCTACGACACCATGACGATCAATGGCAAGGCGTACCCCGCCACCGAGCCGCTGTCCCTGAAGAAGGGGGAGCGCGTGAGGCTGAGGATCATCAACGCCAGCGCCGAGCACACGCATGTCGTCCGTCTTGCCGGCCACCGCCTGCGCGTCACGCACACCGATGGCAACCCTCTCGCCGAGCCGGTACAAGTCGATGGGATCCCGGTCGCGCCGAGCGAGCGCTACGACGCCCTCCTGGTCGCCGAGCATCCCGGCGCATGGTTCCTCTACTGCACTCAGCCCGGTCACGCGACCGCCGGCGAACAGATGCTCGTGGCCTACGACGGGCACGCGACGCGCAAGCCGGGCGAGCCCGAACTGGACGTCTCGAACCTCGCTCTCTGGCACTACGGCCGCGGGCGCGGCAAGGCGGTGCTGCCCGAAGCGACCGGCAGCTCGCGCAGCTTCGACCTGACGCTGAGTGGTGGGATGATGGGTCACGACGACTGGACCATCAACGGCAAGGTCTACCCGCACACCGACCCTCTGCCGATGAAGCGCGGCGATCGGGCCGTGGTCCGGTTCCGGAACATGAGTCCGGAAGCGCACCCCATGCATCTGCACGGGCAATCGTTCAAGGTCCTGGCCATCAACGGCGTCCGCCACCCAGACCCCCTGGTCAAGGACAGCGTGGATGTCGAGGCCCACATGGGCTCCGCGGTGATCGAGTTCACCGCCCACAATCCTGGTGATTGGTTCTTCCACTGTCACAAGCCGATGCACATGGACGGCGGCATGATCAGCCTCGTGAAGATCGGCTGAGCCGAGATGCCCTTGCACGGCCGTTATGTTGCGATTGGACTTCTCGCCCTCGTCATCGGCGGAACCGCGACCGGTTGCTCTCGCAACCCGGGGCCGGAGGAGGTAGCCCTCACCTACGGGCGCGCGCTGTACGCGGCGGACTCCGACACCATGTGGCGGCTCCTCTCCGACGCCGACCGTCGCCAGAAAGACTTCACGACGTTCCGTGGGCAGCAGCTAGCGCTCGAGGGGTTCGCGCGTGACGCCCTCGGGCGATTGTCGCGCCACATTACCGCGACGTCGGTCAAGACCTCGGTTACCGGCGACAGCGCGAGCGTCACGCTGAAGTTCCGACTCCCCGACGCCAACGCGCCGCTGATCAGCACGCTGATGTACGACTGGGACGAGACTCGCCTCGACCGGCTGGGAGACGCTGACCGGACGCGAATCCGCGAGCGGCTCGATGCCCTCGCGCGCGAGGGCACGTTGCCGATCGTCGAGGGGGACGAGACGATCGAGCTGGTCCGCGAGAACGGCCGCTGGAGGGTATTCCTGAACTGGGCCGGCGCCATCCACGTGACCTTCGCGGCCGCGACCGACCCGGGCATGCCCATCGATGCGCGCGTGACACCAGCCGCAACGGTGATGGCTCCGGGTGAGCGCCTTCGAGTGAGGGTCACGACAAGGAATACCACGGCGCGCGAGATGACCACGCGCGTGAAGCATCGGACCGAGCCCCAGTCCGCCGAGCGGTACCTCGCGCTGCTTCAGTGTCCTCTCTTGGTACCGGTGCGCCTGGCGCCGGGGGAATCGAAAGATTTCGTATCCGAGTACTTGCTGATCGCCGATGTACCGCCGACCGTGAAGGCCGTCACCGTGACGTACCGCTTCCCGGTCGATCAGGGTTCTGCCGAATGAACCCCAACACCTGTCCGATGGTGTAAGGAGTCCGCCATGGACATGATGCCTGGCATGTGGGGAATGGGCGGCATGATGATCGCCGCTGCGCTGTTCTGGCTGCTCGTTCTCATCGCGCTCGGCGCGACCGCCTGGGCCGTCTGGAAGCATCGGCCGAAGGCCCACGATGACCGCGCGCTCGCGATCCTGCGCGACCGGTACGCGCGCGGCGAGATCAGCCGCGAGGAGTTCGAGGAGCGGCGGCGAGATCTCGCCGCGTAGCTGCCTGTGGTTGAGACGGCCCTGCGGGGCCAGGTTTATCGTGGCGGCATGGGCGATCGGGGGCTACGCGTGCGAAAGGCTGTGGAGGTACGCCAGGCGCACCTCGATCTGGCCGCAGTCGAGACCCGCCTGCGCCGTCTGCTTTCGCTGTGGCCCTTACCCGCAACGGCGCGGCGGCAGTGTGCCGCCGCATCGACGCCACGTCCGTCACCCGTTCCTTGAGGAGGCCGTCATGGAGCGTACCGTCAGCTACTCTCTCTGCCCTTCGTGTGTCGCCTGCCCCGAGGTTGTCATCACCGGCAGCGAGGTGCACATCGGCGAAGCCGGTAACCTCGCGATCCTCAAGCCGGAGGAGTGGAACGTTCTCGTCGATCTGATCCGCTCGGGACAGCTGACCACGCTATAGGGCGCGTGTAGGAGCGCCATCGCCGACTCGGCGAGCCGTCGCCGCTCCTGCGCGCCCCAGAGGGTGACGTGCGCCTTGCGTGGAGTTGACCCGGTTTCGTGGACACCCCATGGTTGGGGCGGAAAGGACGGGTCCACGATGCCGAAGAGCCACCGGCCGTACCCGCCGGAGTTCCGGCAACGCATCATCGAGCTGGTGCGGAAGGGACGTACCCCTGAGGAGCTGGCCCAGCAGTTCGAGCCGTCGGCCCAGGCGAT
>Ga0209172_10002253_pt1 | contig 35112 bp, 19 predicted proteins | sample LarsenN4metaG_FD_184113 | JGI IMG/M metagenome (GOLD analysis project Ga0209172, IMG submission 184113) | Hot spring sediment bacterial and archeal communities from British Columbia, Canada, to study Microbial Dark Matter (Phase II) - Larsen... ... | reverse complement strand
CACTTGGATAAGCTTTACGAGACATCGTTGGGGTATTGAACTCTCACTTCAGCTTGACTTAAAGTACTTATTCAACTGCGTCAACTTCATATTTCTTTAGAAACAGCCTCTTAAGGAAGCACCTCTATCATCAGATAGCTTTACCTCATCTCATTGGTGGAAGTGTTTTGGCAGGTGAATGTCTCTCCTGAGATCGAACCTGCCTGCTTGTCCGCAAGAGCGTATTTATACGTAAAGCGCCCCTCCAAACCCGTCAAAAAAGTCACACTTCCAGTAAATCTCCTTAAGTCTTTTGCAACAAAAATTAAGCAAGAAAAGTATCTATTCATACAAAAAGGATCGCAAAAATGTTGTCTATTACACTTTTGAGTAGTTAAAAACTGACCAAGAATTGGTTTTATGTGTTGTCCTGCCTGAGTTGAAATGTAGCCAGATTAGGCAATATACAGCTCAACTGACCAACTTTAACTTTATGAAAATCTTACATTTTCTGCTAGAAGTAAATTCTTCATATATTTGAAATACATACGCAATATTACTGACTATAATGTCACCGTGAGAGAAAGTTATTAAATTAATGAGTATCAGGCGATCGGGTGCTATGGCTACAAATGATTTGTAGCCCTCATTATTGGTGCTTCACTAATGTATCTCAAATGAAATGAGTAATTTTTATTTGATAGAAAGACGATGCAAAAGCAGTGCATTCAAACTCTTTTAAATGTAACAAAAATTGATTGAGGCGATTTACTGAGACTTAGGCGGGCTGCTTAAGTCCAGCTTCTCAAGATAAATTGCGCTGAATTTGCTGCGCCACTCAACACGCTAGAACGAAAGTTCTAGAGCAATTTGCTGCTGCTGACTACTCTTAACAACCTTTGCAGGACAAGCGTCGATGGCAACCATAACCTTCTCTATCGGATTCGGAGTCTCAGTTACACTCACAGAGGTGAGTGGTGGTGTTCGAGTTGATGTATCGGGCGCTGGGAAAGACATAACAGCGGTCTTTTTTGATCTCAATCCAGCAAACAACGGTGATAGCAATACCCTAATCAATTCCTACACTGTTAGCGGTAGTGAAGTTAGGCAGTTTGATTTTGAAGAAGACCGAATCAACACCATTAATGGTATCAATCTAAACCCCGCAGGCGGTTTTGATGCAGGGGTGGCGATCGCCGATACGGGAACCAGCTTCATTGGTTCTACATCTTTTGTGATCTCAGGGGCAGGGCTGACCTTAGAAGATTTTAGTGGGCAGCGATTTGGCGTGCGTCTGAGTGGCAACCAAGGCTCTAGCAAAATCTTGGGAACAGCTCCGATTATCGACGCCACTGCCCCAAATATCCCCCAAATTGGCACAATTGCAACCGATAATATCGTAAATAGCAGTGAGAAAACCGCAGGAGTCACTGTTTCTGGAACCGCAGAAGCACACAGCAAGGTTCGCATTACCTGGGGCACAACAATACTCACAACGACAGCTAACGGGAGTGGAACCTGGAGCCAGAATTTTACCAGTGCCCAAATTCCCGCCGATGGCAGCACTACCGTCAGCGCGATCGCGACCGATGCCTTTGGCAATACAAGCGCACCTGGCACCCGCACGGTGTTAATTGACACGATCGCCCCGACTGTGACAATCACAGACAACGTTGCGGGCGTTGCTAACCTCACTACAAATAACATTACCTACACGTACACCTTTAGTGAAGCGGTTACGGGGCTTGCGGCAAATGACTTCACCGTCACCAATGGCACACTCAGCAGTGTGAGCGGCTCAGGTACGACCTGGCAGGTGAAGGTCACCCCTACGGCGAACATTGCCAGTGGCAACATCAGTTTAGTTCTGGCCAATGGGGCTGTCACCGATATTGCAGGCAACCCCAATGTCTCGGTGACAAACAACGCTCAAGCCATTGACACGCTGGCACCCACAGTCGCGATCGCCTTAGCCGATCCCGAATTAACCGCCGGAGAAACAACAACGGTCACTTTTACATTTAGCGAAATACCCGCAGGCTTTGATATCAGTGACATTGCAGCCGCTAACGGAACAATCACATCCCTGATTCAAACTTCTGACCCGAAGGTTTACACAGCCACGTTTACGCCAAATGACAACATTCTAGATGACACCAATGTGATCACCGTTGGTACGGGTTATCGCGATGGTGCTGGCAATGCAGGGGCGATCGGCACTTCCCCAAACTTCACGATTGATACACTCTATGGCACTTTGACAGTGACCTCATTAGGGTACGAGGGCTTTGTTGACAGTTCTGCCGGGGAAGACCTGGCTGGGTCGATTTTGGTGCGGGGTACGGTGCCGCTCGCCAGTGATACAACCGATGGCAACCCGGATGGCTACCTCTTCTTCTTAAGGCCAGAACCCGGTAGCTTTACTCAAACCATTACGCTGACAGCCGAGAACCGAGCATCAGCACCAAATACCATTTTGAGCATTACAGGTAGCAACCCGTTTGCTCCGTTTGTGAAACTTAAGCGTATTAATTGGACACTGAATGGAGTTTTGACAGAGATTGCCGATGGCCAAGCGGGTGATCTTGATGGTGCTGTGAATGGAGTGATTAAAGTTTCATTGCCCAGTATCCCTAAAGGTGATTTTGTTATTAAGGCAATTTCTGATGTCGTGGGTGGAATTGGGCTAGAAAAAGAAAGGCTAACGTTTCAATTGCAAGATCAAAATGTACCTGATCCAACAGATCCAACCAAACAACTGGATTATGGCAATGCGACAGGCAGTTTAGAGCTTTACCTGACCCGCACAGGTTTTACAAAAGCGTCAGGCTCAACTGAGTTTTCATTTGGTTCATTGGGGCTTAGCAATCTTGCTGTTGACCTAAATAGTGACAACACAATTGAGGCTAGTCAGGCTGCCACGATTGTAAGGGGGGCTGGCTACTTAACCGAGGGAAGCGGTGGACAATCGGTGGGCACGAAGCACGGTGCCTTCTTAACGGATGCATTAAATGGAAATGCAGATACTTTGCTGTCGGGGAGAACGACGTTTAAGAGTGATCCATTTATTGGAGACTTTACCCTGGCATGGCAGCAGGCTCCCGGCATTCCGCTGACTGATTTTGCGAATAACTCAGGAGTGGATGCGTTTGATGATTCGATCGCGGCTGATGCCAAATTAGATAGTGTGATTGAACTGATTAGAGCAGGTTTATTTAGTCTGCAATATGCAGCAGCCGTGACGCAGAAAGGGGAAACAGGTGGTATCTCTGGCACAAGAGGTGGGGTGACCTTTAACCAAACAGCCGTTGCAGGCAACATCACTGATAATCCAGTCCAGTACCAATATGCAACTTACGTTCCACCTCAGCCATTTGATCAATTTATTGCAGGGCTAACTCCAACGTCACCCCCCTGGATTGTTACTATCAACGACCCCAGTGTTTTAGGGCCAAATAGTCAAGTGACGTGGTCAAAATATACTTCTTCGACTCTAATTGCAGCCATTATTTTGCCGTCTGACTCACCCTCGGCGCAGTTCTATGCTAAGAATGGCAATACTTCCAGCAATCTCGACTTGAGAAGCATCGCCTTTTTAACCACAGATGGTGGAACGGCAGGAGTGAATATTCGAGGTACCAACAACAGCGATCTTTTAAGAGCTAGCTCTGGCAATGACGTTGTTGATGGAGGCAATGGTGGAACCGATACACTAGACGGTTGGTTAGGCAATGATGTTTTGATTGGAGGCAATGGTAAGGATACCTACGTTGTTGGTCCAAACTACGGAATTGATACATTCCAAAACTTCAAAGGAACCAATGATGTAATTGATGCGCGATCGCTTGGCATCACTAATGCAAACGTACTTTCGCTGCTCGATACCAATCGTAACGGTTCCGTTGGGTTGGGAGATCAATTTGTGTCAAATGTGGTAAATAGTGGTTCAACTCGTAGTTTGACGCTCAATCTTTCTTCATTCTCTGACGCGGTCTTGGGGCTAACGCCACCGAACGGTTCGCTGACCCAAATCGTAATTCGAGGAGAGTCAAGATTGCTCAAATCTAATTTTGTCTAGTAGCGCGATCGCCCGTTTTTAAATAGCCCCCCTCAATCTTAGGAGTCGTTATGGTGCATGAACCTGGACAAACAATGTTTTTAACGGCATTGGTGACAGGTGTTACGTTGAGTAGTTTTGCAACATTTTCGCCAGCCGCGATCGCCCAAGTGATTCCCGACCAAACCCTAGGGGTCGAGCGATCGATTGTCAATTTGGGGCTGCCCAGCGAGCAGGGCTTAATTGATCGAATTGATGGAGGGGCTATTCGCGGCAGCAATTTGTTTCACAGCTTTTCAGAGCTAAATGTTAACCCTGGGCAACGCGTCTATTTTGCGAACCCAGCCACGATTCATAACATTATTAGCCGGGTCACGGGCAACAATGTATCCAACATTGATGGCACACTGGGAGTATTAGGAAACGCCAATCTATTTCTGATTAATCCTAACGGCATTGTGTTTGGCCCCAATGCCCAACTCGATATACGTGGCTCCTTTTTTGCCAGTACGGGCGATCGCCTTGCGTTTAGCAACGGTTATGCCTTTAGCACGACCGACCCAACGGCACCACCACTCTTAGCCATCACCGCCCCTTTAGGACTAACCACGTGGTTGCCCAACCGTGGCACCGTGACCAATACTGGCAACCTCTCGGTCGGGGGAGACCTAACCCTGGTCGGGCAAAATCTCAATTTGCAAGGTCAGCTCCAGTCTGGGCAAAATCTCAATCTCCTCGCGGCTAATTCCCTGACTATTCGAGACAGCGCCACGTCTAGGTTTCTGGCATCTGCTGGCGACAGTGTGTTGTTACAAGGCAATCAGCGCCTTGATATCGCGGCACTCAACAACTCAAACAGTGGGTTGTTTTCAGGTGGTGAGATGGTGTTGCGTTCAGATGCTGCGATCGTCACCGATGCTTACTTTTCGGTGGGAGGCAACTTTCGGACTGAGCGGCTCGATCGCAGCCCTGGCAGCGTCATTAGTGTCGATGACCCCGTGTTTGAAGTCGGTGGAGACTTTGCGATCGCTGACTATACAGGTGCCTCGCTCCAAATCTTTGCGGGGGGAAGCGTCACCATCCCCGGTACCGTCACGATCAACGCGGCTGGAGGGCCGTTTAACGATGGCACTGTAACCCTCTCAAATGGTACGCCCCTCACGCTTGCTGGCACGACACAACCCACGCTCGACATTCGAGCCGGAACCACAGGTTTCGTGGGCACCCCCACCCCCGGAACACCCAGTGGAGCAAATATCACCATCGGCAGCATTATCAACAATGGCGGACTCGTCTTTTTAACCAATCAGTTTGCACCGAATTCAGCTCTGGCGGGTGATATTCAAGCCGATCAAATTGACACCAGTAACTTGACGGGTGGTGGTTCCGTCATCATCGATTCACGTGGCAAAATTACCACCTCTTTTATCAACACCTCTGGGAGCGATACCACTCCTGCTGGCGAGATCACGCTGCTTGCAAAGGGCGACATTCTGTTGCCGTTTGTTCCGACTCCGACGTTTATTGTGGCGGATGGCTCGCGGAGCGGCCCCATCACCTTGATCAGTCAGACTGCCATTATTCAAGAGTTTGCCCCATTTGGCACACCAGGAGCAGCACTTAGCACTATCCAGGCTATCAACTACGGTGCTGAAGCAGGCGGCGATGTGACCTTAAGTGCCCCTAATCTCGTTTTGGGTGGCAACATCTTTCCCGTGGGGACGCTGGGCACAGGGTCGAGCGGAAACATTCGGCTCACGGCCGATACGCTGACATCCAGCCTCGCAACGATCGCCACGGCCACGTTTGGGCCAGGTGATGCTGGAGAACTAATCGTCAAGGCTCGTACGGTCTCCCTTGATTACGCGTTTTTTGGCAGTGCAAATGCCAGCGACTCTGGCAAACGAGGCGGCAATGTAACGGTTGAAGCCGATTCCATCACAGGCACAACTGGGTCACAAATTGCCTCGCTCGCACTCGGTTTTGGCGATGCTGGCGATGTCACGATCAAAGCACAAACCATTTCACTGTCTGGGTTTACACCAGGCGACCTCAACCCTATTTTTCAAAACTCGGCAATCATCAGTTCAGCACAGCCGGGGTCGGAAGGAAATAGTGGAAAAATCACCATCACCACTGGGAAATTAACCCTCAGCGATGGAGCCGCCGTTGCGACTAGCTCGTTTGGGGTGGGCAATGCGGGCGACATTTTGATTAATGCGAGTGAACTCGTCAGCATCGATGGGGCCGTATTTGTTGACTTTGCTGTGCCACCCGATGTACAACCCTCTGGCATCACCAGCGAGCTCTTTACTGGGGCAATTGGCAAAGGTGGCAATATCACGATCAATACAGCTGTTTTACAGGCAACCAATGGGGGCACCATTACGGCTCTTTCTGACGGTGATGGGGATGCGGGGTCAATTACGATTAATGCCACTCAGTCCGTCTTATTTGATGGGGTGGCATCCTTTGCTGCCATTGGTCAGCGCGATCGCATCAGTCAGGCAACCGTCGTGACCGAGGCAAACTCAACCGGGAACGGGGGCACCCTGACGGTGACAGCTCCCAATCTGACCCTCACAAATGGCGGACAACTCAACGCTGAGACGCGCGGCGCAGGCAAAGCTGGAAATGTTGTTTTAGACATTACCCAGACTCTAGCGGCAGAGGGGGTTGGCAGTGGCATCTTTGCTAGCACCACCGTCGGTTCCACAGGAGATGGAGGCAGCATTTTGATCAAAAAACCTGAAAAAGTGACGCTTCAGAATAAAGCGGCGATCGCGGTGAATAGCCAGGGCAGCGGTACAGCCGGAAACCTTAGCATTGAATCTAGCAACCTGGTCTTGCAAAATCAGAGCACCATCACCGCTGAAACAGTCAGCAATACAGGCGGCGATATCACCTTGCAGATTGATGATGTAATTGTGATGCGAGACAACAGCCGCATCTCAACCAGTGCTGGAACAGCAGGCGCAGGTGGCGATGGGGGCAATATCACGATCAACACGCAGTTTCTTGTGGCTGAACCAACCGAAAACAGCGACATCACCGCCAACGCCTTTACTGGCCGCGGAGGACGAGTTGACATCACCGCTGAAGGGATTTTTGGGTTCTTTGTGCTGAGTCGATCGCAACTCGAAGCAGCCTTGGGCACCAGCGACCCCAGCCTCCTCAATCCCGCATTCTTACCCACCAGCGACATCACCGCGATCTCTCAGGTCAACCCTAACTTAAATGGAGAAGTCGTGATTCGATCGCCCAATCCTGACCCGAGTCGAGGCGCGCTGCCACTACCTCCCGAGATTGTCGATGCATCTCGGTTAATTGCCCGTGACTGCTCAGCCGGAGGGGCGATCGCCCAACGGTTAGGCAGCTTAATCGTCACTGGACAGGGTGGCCTGCCGCCCAGCCCCAGCGATCAATTACGGGGTAACAGTCTGCTGATCGGTTGGGAAAATTTGCCAGGTGTCAGCAGCAAAGCCCAGCCATCTAGCAATGTCGCTCAAACACCACAACTGCCAGTGCAACTGGTCGAGGTGCAGGCATTAAGCCAGCGATCGGATGGTCAGGTTGTGCTGGTCGCGCATGACTCGACAGGCAGCAATCAAGAATTTTGGAATCGACCCCCAACTTGCCGCCCAACGCCGCCCTGATTGGTCTGTTTAGAAGCTTGAGTGGGGGTGAACAGAATATCTAATTTTTGTATCAAAAATAACTTTTTTACATCCCCACTCCTCGTTTACTGAAGTCTATCTTCAATATTTTGCTGACATATTATTTTCATTATTAAGATTGCGCTTCTTGCGCTCTCAAACCTATGAACCGATAGTAAAAGCGTTAGGATTCGATGTCAAAAAAGCAGTGTGTTGCCGTTTTTATCAGTCTTTTCAGCCTATTTCTGATTGAAAAATCACCCTTCTGTCAGACGGTTCAAGCGGCAACTTCAAACGATGCATCTCAAGCCCCTACTCGACGTAGTACGCCAAATTCTAAACGAACTGACCTGATCGCCCAAGCGTTTCAACTGCCTGCCCCCAAGCCTTTACCTGAGCCAAGACCTCAGCCTCAACTGCCGCCAGCCGACGACTTATTGCGATCGCCCCCATCCGAAACTCCACCTGAAATTGCCCCTGGTGATGACTCAGTCACGATTGTGGTCAAAGCATTTAAGGTGGTTGGCAGCACTGTTTTCAGTGAGCAGCAATTAGCAACAGTGCTTCAGCCTTTCACAAATCGTCCCCTTACTTTAACGGAGCTACTCCAGGCGCGCACCGCTGTCACTCAGCTTTACCACGATGCAGGGTACGTGACATCAGGTGCCTACATTCCACCCCAGGAGCCACAAGATGGCATTGTTACCGTACAGGTGATTGAAGGACGTGTCGAAACCATTAACATCACAGGCAATCGGCGGTTGCGATCGCGCTACGTGCAAAGTCGGTTAGAACTGGCAACCAAACCGCCATTAAACGTCAATAAATTAGTCGAAAAACTCCGTCTACTACAACTCAATCCCTTAATTGAAAACGTGTCTGCGGAGCTAGCAGCCGGAGTGCAGCCCGGAACCAGCATTTTAAATGTTACCGTAACCGAGGCAGACACCTTTAGTCTCGACCTGGCAACAGATAATAACCGCACTCCGTCAATTGGCTCTTGGGAGCGGTTAGTCACCTTGAGAGAAGCCAATCTGCTCGGACTCGGAGACGGATTAACGATTGGTTATATTAATACCAATGGTAGTAATGAAGTTGATGCAAGCTATACCCTCCCATTAAATGCTCGCGATGGTACGCTCAGCCTTAACTACCAATTTGTTTCCAGTAAAGTGATCGAAGATCCATTTGATGTTCTCGATCTTAAGTCAACCAGTCAATATTATGATGTAACTTATCGACAACCGATTATCAAAACTCCGACTCAAGAATTAGCTTTGAGTTTAACCGGTTCGTATCAACAAAGTCGGAGCGAGTTTTTAGAAGATCTTTTGGGAGAAGCAATTCCCTTTCCGGCGTTAGGGGCTGATGAAGATGGGCGCGTGCAGGTGGCAGCCATTCGCTTTGGGCAAGAGTGGACGAAACAGGGGCGGCGCGAAGTCTTTGCGGTGCGATCGCAGTTTAACTTTGGCTTTGTACCTTCGGATGCAGTCATCACTGAGAATGCTCCCAACGATGAGTTTTTCTCGTGGCAAGGGCAGTTTCAATGGGTACGCCTGTTAGCACCAGACACGCTGTTTCTGTTTCGGTCTCAGCTACAACTGACTGGCAGCGCCCTCACTTCGTTTGAACAGTTCACTTTAGGGGGTTGGCAATCAATCCGGGGCTACCGCCAAGACCTGTTATTCACCGATAACGGGTTACAGGCCAGCGCAGAAGTGCGGTTTCCGCTCTATCGCAATCGTCGCATCAATGGTCTGTTGCAGGGAATTGCCTTTTTTGACATGGGCACAGGTTGGAATACGGAGTTAGCCGATCCAGATCCCAACTTTTTAGCCAGTCTGGGCGTTGGGTTACTTTGGCAAATGGGCGATCGCCTCTCAGCTCGATTTGACTGGGGTATTCCGCTAATTGATGTGGACACAGACAATAACTCTTTGCAAGAGCAAGGGCTTTACTTCTCCATTCGATACACCGCGTTTTAACCGCTGCTACAGGTAATTGATCATGATTTGCAAACGCATCTTTTCTATCTTTGTTTCAACCCTGTTTCAACGTTGGAGTAAGTATTTTTTATTAGCTGCGCTGAGTCTTGGTCTTTGTCTAATAACAGCCATTTCTGTTGCTAGCCCTCCTGCATCTCAGTCCGCATCCAAATTATCCATTCAAGTTGCCAATAGAACTCTTGAAGAGGGGCAAACGCTCTACCAATCGGGACAGTATGCCGAAGCCGCGATCGCCCTTGAACAAGTCGTGAAACAGGCGCAAGCAGATGGCAACATCTCCCTACAAATCACGGCATTGCGTAATTTAGGGTTGGTCTATCAACATCTGGGAGAGTGGCAAAAAGCCAATCAAGCGATCGCGGATGGCTTCGCCTTAGTCAACCGGGTGGAGGCCAAAGAAAGACCTGCAATCGAGGCTTCGCTATTAGATGTGCAGGGCAGCTTGCAGTTAGAACAGGGGCAAACTCGTGATGCGATCGCCACCTGGGAAAGAGCAGGCGACCTCTACCAACAATTGGGCGACAAAGACAAATACATTCGCAATCAAGTCAACCAGGCGCAGGCATTGCAGCAATTGGGCTTTTATCGACGCGCGATCGACCTCCTCACCCCAATTGTTCAAGAACTCGATGCCCAGCCTGACTCCATCACCAAAGCGGTGAGTCTGCGAACCCTGGGAGACGCCCAACAGTTTGCCGAAGATCTAGAACAAGCGCGCCAATCGGTGACAGCCAGCCTCGAAATTGCGAAACGGCTCAATGCCCCAGAAGCAATTGGCAAGGCCGAGTTAAGTTTGGGAAATGTGCTGCGTGCCCAAGCCAAAACTGATGAGGCTCTCAGTGCCTATCAACGGGCAGAAGCCGCATCTATCGACTCTACCCTCAAAGTTCAAGCGCAATTGAACCAACTTAGCCTTTTCATTGGCACGCAACGACCAAACGAGGCACAAATGCTTTGGCAAACGGTGCAGACAACCCTGGATGCGCTGCCAGTCAATCACCCAAATGTGTTTGCTCGCATCAACTTAGCGCAAAGCCTGATTCAGCTAAAGGTTGAGCAAAATCCCTCGGCTCAAGAGATTGCCCAAATTCTAACGGTCGCGGTTCAGCAAGCCCGTCGCCTTAACGACCAACGAGCCGAAGCCTACGCGATCGGAACGCTGGGCACCCTATACGAAACAACGGGTCAACTGGCAGATGCTCAAAAACTCTCCAGTCAAGCGTTGCAAATTGCTCAGACCAACAATGCAAATGATATTGCCTATCGCTGGCAGTGGCAGCTAGGGCGACTCTACAAAGCGAAAGGAGATGCAACCGCCGACCCCAACGACTACAACCAAGCGATCGCGGCTTACTCAGAGTCGATCAAGACCCTACAAGATCTTCGGGCTGACCTGGTTGCCGTCAATGCTCAGGCGCAAGTCTCATTTCAAGAAAGTGTCGATCCGATTCACCGGGAGTTTGTCAGCCTGCTACTTAACCCTAAGCGGGGCGCGGTGGCAACAGAAGACTTAGAAAATGCCCGCACTGTGATCGAATCGCTGCAACTGGCAGAGCTAGACAACTTCTTTCGAGAGGCTTGTCTAAAGGCGGTGCCCACTGCTGTAGACCAGATCGATCAAGCAGCAGCCGTGATTTACCCAATTATTTTGGGCGATCGCCTCGAAGTGATTGTCAGCCTGCCCCAACAAGGCTTGCGACACTATTCGGCCAACATCACCCAAGACGAATTTGAAGCCGTTGTTAACCAGCTCCGTCAATATCTGGTGATTCGCGTGGGGCGGCAGTACTTGCCAGGGATGCAAAAAATGTATGACTGGCTGATTCGCCCTTTAGAAGCCGACTTGACCGCTAGTAAGGTCAAAACTCTGGTTTTTGTCCTAGATGGTGCCTTGCGCAATCTGCCAATGGCAGCCCTGCATGATGGCAAGCAATTTTTGATTGAGCAGTACGGTGTTGCACTCACTCCGGGCTTGCAGCTGCTCGACCCGCGCCCCCTACAGGAACGCAATTTGAGTGTGCTGACAGCAGGTTTAAGTGAATCTCGACAGGGCTTTTCGGCCTTACCGAATGTCGTTACGGAGATCAAAGAAATTCAATCAACTGTTCCAGCAAGAGTGCTGTTAAACAACGATTTCACTGAGCGATCGTTTAAGCAGGCGCTGAACAATCAAGGTACACCCATTGTTCATCTGGCGACCCACGGTAAATTCAGTTCAAAGCGCGAAGAAACCTACGTCCTCACCTGGGATGAACGGTTGGGTATCCTGACTCTAAATGATTTGCTGCAAATTTCAGAACTGAACCAGGCAGGCCCGATTGAGTTACTGGTGTTGAGTGCCTGTGAAACCGCAACAGGTGATAAGCAAGCGGCTCTCGGCATGGCTGGCATGGCAGTAAGAGCAGGCGCACGCAGCACGATCGCCTCTCTCTGGCAAATCAATGACGAGGCGACAGCCCTCTTGATGAACTACTTCTACGAAGAACTGGCAAAAGGCAAAACCAGCAAAGCTGAGGCACTGCGACAAGCTCAAATTAAAGTCTTAAAGGAACCTCGCTTCCGGCAACATCCCTACTTCTGGGCACCTTATGTGTTGATTGGTAACTGGCTGTAGAGTTCATCTGATATCAATTCACCGGATCCAGCTTCAGCGCGATCAATCTCTGATTCCTGATAAACCCCTTCTAGCAAAGGAGAACAGCGATCGCGTCTTTTCAGGATCACCGAAACAGGCTGTCTAGAAATGAGGATGATACGCACTTCAAAAGATACAACCGTTACTTAAGTTAATTAACTCCGCCTTCAACCTGGCATGAAATGACAAGAAAAGGGGATGTATTCTATTTGAAAATAACCGAGCTAATACTATATTGATTGGACTTTAGACTAAACGCAATTTTTCACTATTATGTAAGGCGAACAGACATTCTCCACGATGTAGTGTATTTTTTGAATTAGTCCAAACTCCAGATATTCAACTAGCTTCAAATTTTTCATACAGAAGTGGCGATCGCTTACATCAGGGTGTTATACAGCCGCAGTGATGCAATGACTGGTTCAAGAACAGGGCGTGCAAAAAGAACAAAAGTCTACGAGCCAGTAGGCGTTGGAAAACAATCATCAATTGATTTAGCGATTTAATTTAATGCAATTACCAGAAATTCCTGAGCGAGAACCCTATAACCTCAATAACGAATTGGCAAAAGAACGGACTCGTGCAGCTGCCGATCGCACGCTGATGGCATGGATTCGCACCTCGCTCTCTCTGATTGGCTTTGGTTTTGGGATTCCCACAATCGTTAAAACGCTTGAAACAACTCGACTTCAACCATTTGTTAATCCCCACTACTTCACCAATATTGTTGGACTATCTTTTATTAGTATTGGCATGTATGCGATGGCAGCTGCTCTTAAAGAACATCATCGAATGCTGCGACGCATTCAAAGCGATCGCTTCATATATGAAAGTTCCAAAGTGGCTGAGATTGTTGGGGTTTCGCTGCTCTTGGTAGGGGTCGTCAGTTTTATCGGAGTTTTTATCAGAGCTATGAATCTTTGATCACCGTGCTTTCGAAAACTTTGTACTGCTTGGTCTGCTTCGAACTGCCAGGTTAAATTAGCGTTGCTGAGTAGGCGGATGAATTCTGTCAGGGCGTTGTCTCCGATGAAGACGCTATGCGGACGCGAAACACTCTTAGGAACGAGAATTTAATCAATCCGCAAACTATACGGGCGGGTTTAGCAGACGTATCCGCGTCCTACAAGGGATTGAACGGGCAAAACCCGCCCCTAGCAAGCATCGAACTTATTTAATTCTCATTCCTTAGCTTCAGTCAACGGCAACAAATCCTTTCTCGCACTGATCTCCGTTTCAAATCCGGCGGTTTCTAGACTTCTTAAGGATTGATAAAATTTAGACACAATTTTGGTTGTGATGAGATTATTGAAATTAATTCTCATCACCTGTGGCACGTAAGTCCTTAGAGTTTCTACAATTTTGGTACAAAACTGAATCGGTGAGCTAAAAAAGCAACAGAATTTTTCGTTGCTGACAGTTCAGACTGTCTTCCGATCAGAAAAATAAGTAGAAATACCTATTTGTTTCAATCTGTCAAGTTCACAACTTGATCGCTTAATAACTTTTGAGTTATATTAACTCGATGGTTGTTGGAGCTTAGCATTTGAGAAAATATTTCAATAAGTTGGCTCAGGAGAAATGTTTAATGTGCAATGGAGACGATCGGGTGAATCATGGGTTGAATGAGCCGCAGCCCCAGAGTTGGTCGAGTTTTGTTTATATCAGTGATGAGGTTGATCAGCAATCTGCTCAATCAAATCAAGCCGATGAGTTGCTGGATCAGCTCAGCATTTCCCGCAGTGCCAGGGTTTTTCCGCTATCTACCATGCAGGTCGGCGATCGCGTCCGCATTGTTTCACTCAATTGTGGAGAATCCAATAATCGCCTCATGGGAATGGGTTTCATGCCGGATGTGGTGTTGGAGATCATTAGTTGCACCGCAACGGGGTCAGTGGTTGTAGCACTTCAGCATCAACGGCTAGGGTTGGGAGCAGAAATGGCGCAACGAATTCAAGTGATGGATGCAGCAGAGCTGTTAGGCGAACGACCAAATCCCTCTACAACAAGGATGACAACTATGCAAACTTTCTCAGATACAGCTGCGGCTCCGGTCAAACTGCGGGATGCTGCGATCGGCACAAGCTTGCGCATCATCGGTTATGAACCCACAGCCCGCGACTATAAACGCAAACTTCTGGCAATGGGGTTAACACCTGGCACTGAGCTACGCATCACTCGCCATGCCCCGTTAGGCGACCCAACTGAAATTACTGTGCGGGGCTTTCAATTGAGTTTACGCAAAGCCGAAGCGGATGCTTTGATTGTTGCGCCTGTTACGGGGGAAGCATCATGACACAAGTTCCAATTCAAAAACAAACGATCGCGCTGGTGGGGAATCCCAACTGTGGCAAAACAACGCTGTTCAATGCTTTGACTGGAGCCAATCAGCGAGTCGGCAATTGGGCAGGCGTAACCGTTGAGCGCAAGGAAGGCAACTATCGCTATCAAGGCCAACCCATTACCGTTGTAGATTTACCAGGCGTTTATTCGGTTGATGCTGAAGACACCTCCACTGGCCTGGATGAATTGGTAGCACGAGACTACTTACTCTCTGGTGAGGCAGGTTTGATTATCAATATTGTGGATGCCTCAAACCTGGAGCGGAATTTGTATCTCACGACACAGATTCTCGAAATGGGGGTACCGATTGTGATCGCTCTCAACATGATGGATCTGGCAGAACAACGAGAGATTCGCATTCATCCCCGGCTCTTGGCGGAGCGGTTGGGCTGTGCCGTGGTGCCCCTCTGCGCTCATACGGGGAAAGGGGTTCCGCAATTGCGCGAAGTCGTAAATCAGACATTAGCGCATCCCACCGTTCCTCAGACTTATGTGGCTTATCCAGCTGTGATCGAAGCGGCACTGTCAGATTTAGTTTCTCGGTTAGAAGCAACTGAAATTAGACCTGCCAATATTCGTTGGGCGGCTCTCAACCTGTTGCAGTACGACGATCGCCATCTTCCCGATTTAGGCCAGGAAACGTTACGCCGCATTGCCGAACATCGCCATCGGGTGCATCAAACGTTGGGTGAAGACACCGACTTGTTGATTGCAGATAGCCGCTATACCTGGATTCATCAACTGCTCCAGGGTGTGTCTGAACGAACGCATCTTGTGAAACAAACGGTGTCCGATCGCATTGATCGCGTCGTCCTCAATCGCTTTTGGGGCATTCCCATCTTTTTGGTGGTGATGTATCTGATGTTTCTTGTTTCAATTAATCTCGGTGGAGCCTTTATTGACTTCTTTGATATTGGGATTGGCACAATCTTTGTCGGTGGAACTGCCCATCTTCTACAGCAAATCAATGCTCCTGGCTGGTTAATTGGCTTATTATCTGATGGGGTTGGTGGAGGAATTCAAACCACTGCCACATTTATTCCTCAAATTGGTTTGCTGTTCATCTTTTTGGCACTCCTGGAAGACTCCGGTTATCTGGCTCGCGCCGCTTTTGTGATGGATCGTTTAATGCGATTGATGGGGCTTCCCGGTAAATCCTTCGTGCCGATGATGGTGAGCTTTGGCTGCAACATTCCCGGCATCATGGCCACCCGGACGCTGGAAAACAGGCGCGATCGCCTGATGACGATCCTGATGAATCCGTTTATGTCCTGTGGCGCACGATTGCCCATCTATGCCCTGTTTGTGGCAGCTTTTTTCCCAACAAACGGACAGAATATTGTGTTTCTGCTCTATATCCTGGGAATTCTAGCGGCTATCTTTACCGGATTGGTGATGAAACATACCCTGTTTCGCGGTGAAGCAGCTCCCTTTGTGATGGAATTGCCTCCCTACCACGTCCCAACTGTCAAAGGTGTGCTAATTCGCGCCTGGGATCGGCTCAAAACCTTCATCAGCCGTGCCGGAAAAATGATCGTGATTATGGTCGTGATTCTGGGGTTGATTAATTCTGTCGGGGTGGATGGTTCCTTCGGCAAACACAACAGTCAGGATTCAATTTTGAGCGCCTTTAGTCGAACCGTTACGCCTGTATTTACGCCAATGGGCATTCAGCAAGACAACTGGCCCGCAACAGTCGGATTGTTTACAGGTGTATTTGCCAAAGAAGTCATGGTCGGTACGATGGATTCGCTTTACACTCAACTGGCGCAGCAGCAAGCTGGAGCCAGTAATGAACCTGCGGAGCCATTCAATTTTTGGGGTGGAATTGGAGCAGCCTTTGCCAGCATCCCCAAAAATTTGGCAGATCTAACAAATCAGGTGCTTGACCCGATCGGACTGGGAATTTTAAGCAGTACCAGTGACCAAAAAGCCGCTGCCGAAGCGCAGGAAGTCCACTACACCACCTTTGGTCAGATGGCACTACGATTTGGTAGCACCACTGCCGCGATCGCCTTTCTGCTGTTCGTTCTACTCTACTTCCCCTGTGTCTCGGCAACGGCAGCGGTTTACCGCGAAACGAATCTGGGTTGGACAATCTTCGTCGGAGCCTGGACAACTGGATTGGCCTACTGGGCAGCGACTTTCTACTACCAGTTGATGACGATGAATCAGCACCCAGTCAGTGCGATCGCCTGGTTAGTCGGATTGCTTTTGGCAATGGTAGGAACCGTATTTGGGTTGAAGAAGTTTAGCGATCGTCGCCAAATTCAACCGCAACGAGTGGTCGAAAAAGTTGTTGTCAGTCGATGAAGACTGATTTACCCAGCAACCTTTGGTATAGCACCTTAGAACCACGCTTCGACTTCGCCCAGTCGGCTATCACTGCGAGGTTGACGCGAAGTCCAAAACCCACTTCCCACGATGCTGCTACAAGATCTACAGACCTATCTAAAACAACACCATCGAGCATCATTGCACGAGATTGAACAGCACTTTCATACCGATGCTGATGCACTGCGGGGAATGTTGAATCAGTTAATTCGCAAAGGGCGCGTGCAAAAGACAGAGGGAAGCAAATGTACTCACTGTTGTCAATGTGCGCCAGAAGCAATCGAGTTTTATGAATGGATGAATTAGGAGAGTTCAGATGTTATCGCCAGCTATGATTGATCGGTTGAATGAACAAATCAACTTGGAAATGTTTTCATCACACCTTTATCTACAGATGAGTTCCTGGTGTGCGTACAAAGCATTAGACGGTTGTGCTACTTTCTTAAGTCAACATGCTGATGAAGAAATGATGCACATGCGCCGCTTAATCAGTTATCTGCAAGAAACAGGTGCCCTTGCGATCGTTGGAAAGATGGAAGCACCTTCAAGTCAATTCAATTCGTTGCAGGAGATGTTCGAGAAAATCTACGCCCATGAACAATTCATTACCAGTAAGATTAATGAATTGGTGCATCTCGCTACTACAGAGTCAGACTACTCAACGGTGCAATTTTTGCAATGGTATGTTGCAGAACAACATCAGGAAGAATTTCTGTTTAAGGGAATTCTTGACAAGATCAAATTAATTGGAACGGAAGGGCAGGGGCTGTTCTTCATTGATCGCGAAATTGCCGCTTTAGCCACAACTAAAGGTAAAGAAACGACCTCCATGTCAACAGATACGACCAACGCTTAATCAGGTGATATTGGTCTAGTGCAAATGCTGCGTCAGCATTCAAAAAAACAGAGATTAAGCAAAGGAGTACGCTTAAACCGCGTCGCTGACTCCCTCGTGATTCAATACGACGAAGCAGGGGGATCGGAATCTGCTTTTTGGATAAGCATCCCCATGCTAGGGGAGGTTCGCGTTCGCGTAGCGTCTCCACCGGAGACAACGCCGTTCCAGAATTCATCCACCCAATCAGCAACGCTCAACCTGGAGAGCATTCATAAAAACTGTGGGACTCAAGCAAATCACTCGATCAATACAGAGATTTCCACTCCCTTTCGATTTTGATCTCAGTCTCGCCTACCTGCCATGAAATTAGGTGTCAGGTGCCACTGTAGCCGGACTCGCTGGTTCAGGTCTGGCGCGTCCATCCGGCTAGTCCCGATCGCTTAAGGGATAGCGGTAGTAGCAGCCCCATTAAAGGCAATCTTGAGTATAAGCTGACACCATTTGAGTTAAGCAGAATTCATCATTAATTTCTGCTGTCAGCTTGCCCGATTGCTATAAACCTACAAGGGCAACTATATTGTTAGGCAATGCTTCTTTAGAACAAGACTCACTAAACCAATACTTATTGATGATACCTGTAAAAATTAAGGTAAAGTGGGGGCTATTTTGTTTCTGTTTCAAGCAGATCAAATTCTCCTCTGTTGTCAACTCCTAGCACTTATGCAGAGCAACTTATTCACCTCTGTTTTACTACCACTGGCTCTAGCAATTGTCATGCTGGGTATGGGACTCAGCTTAGTTCCAGAAGACTTTAAGCGCATCACTCGCTACCCCAAGGCCGTTGCAGTCGGATCGGTCTGCCAGATATTGCTGCTGCCGCTGATTGGAGCACTGATCACCCTGGTAGTTCCCATGCAACCGGAGATCGCTGTGGGTCTGATCGTTGTGGCAATCTGTCCTGGTGGTCCTTCCTCTAATCTCATTACCTATCTGGCAAAGGGCGATGTTGCTCTATCGGTGACGCTTACAGCCGTCAGCAGCATCGTCACCGTGTTGACCATTCCCCTTTTTACCAATCTGGCGCTCCAGTATTTCCTTGGAAAAAGTGCTGCGATCGCCCTGCCGATTGGTTCTACCATGCTGCAAATCTTCCTGATCACGCTGTTACCGACAGCGATCGGGATGGCAATTCGGCAACAGTTTCCTGACACAGCACGCCGCCTAGAAAAGCAAATGAGCCGCCTTGCCATAGGGCTATTAGCACTGATTATTATACTGTTATTGATCAGGGAAGGTAGTAAGCTCCCAGGCTTTCTGGTGCAGGTGGGACTTGGCGCACTGTTGCTCAACCTACTGGCAACGCTAGCAGGGTTGCTGGCTGCAAAGCTATTTCGACTGTCGCTGGCACAACAAATCTGTACAGCTATTGAAGTAGGCATTCAAAATGGAACATTGGCGATCGCTATCACTGCTGGTCTACTCAATAACCCCGATATGGCTGTGCCTGCTGCCGTTTATAGCTTGTTGATGAATATTACTGGCTTCGGAATTATCCTCTATGGCAGACAAACAGTCGGTAGCGCGTCTATGTTGAAGTCCTAAGCGGTTATCCCAACTGGAAAACAGGGTTATTCTAAAGCCTGACTTTAGCCTTGACATCCCTCCCCCCTGGGGACGTACTTTAGGTCTGGAGGAGTGTTTTCGCTTTGGAGGCTCTCCACAACCCTGACGATCGCGTTCACTAATTCTTCTGGTTCTACTGGTTTAGCAATATGGCGTTGAAATCCAGCATCAAGTGCTTGGCGGCGATCGTACTCCCCAGCATAAGCCGTCAGAGCAATTGCTGGAGCTGGGCGATCGCCCTGACTTGCTTCTATTATTCGGATCTGACGTAGCAATGTATAGCCATCCATTTGAGGCATACCAATATCTAGCAATAGGATATTGGGCTTTATTTCGGTCATCCTGTGCAGCGCATCTGCCGGGGAAGCAACTGCGACAACAGAAGCACCCGCTTGCTCAAGTATGAAAGTCGCTATTTCTAAATTATCAATTTCATCATCAACCGCAAGCACTTGAATTCCCTGCAAACTCATCATATTTGTCGCCAATGCGACCTCCTGCCTTGAAGCCGTTGAAGTAAGTAGAATCGGAAGCCTGATCGTAAAAGTTGCACCATGCCCTTCTCCAGCACTTTCTACCTGGATAGTGCCTTGATGGAGTTCAACAATATGTCGGGCGATCGCAAGTCCTAGTCCCAGTCCGCCAAACGTTCTAGTGATACTGCTATCGGCCTGACAAAACGTTTCAAAAACAAAAGGCAAAAATTCTGGGCTAATTCCTTTCCCTGTATCACTGACCGTGATCTGCGCATAACGGAAGTTACAGGCATCCGAGCAAGTAGGCACCTGTAAAGCAGGATGACCCCATACCTTTCGCGGCGACTGCCCTGCCTCAACAACGTGACTTTCTACTTGTTCAAGACGTACTTTGATATGCCCACCTTCAGGTGTAAACTTGACAGCGTTAGTCAGCAGATTCCACACCACTTGTTGCAAGCGAGCTTCATCGCCCAACGTAAGACCAACATTCGCCTCAATCTCAGTCTGAATTTGAATCTCCTTGGCTTCAGCTGTAAGTCGCGTAGTGTCAATCGCCGCATTGATGATGGTAGCTAGATTAATCGGCAGAGGATTCAAACTGAGCTTACCTTGCAGAATTCGAGAAACATCCAACAAATCCTCAATCAGTTGCACTTGCAGCTTGGCATTTCGCTGAATTGTTTCAAGCGCGATCGCGGTTTTGGCTGCATCTAAATTACCTCGTTGCAGCAATCTCGACCACCCTAAAATGGGGTTCATTGGTGTGCGCAACTCATGCGAAAGCACAGCCAAAAATTCATCTTTTATCCGGTTTGCAGCTTCAGCTTGAGCGCGGGCTTGTTGCTCTGCTTCATAGAGTTGGGCGCGAGCGATCGCCTGGGCACACTGCTGAGCCAGTGAAAGCATAAATGCGCGATCGTCAGCTTCTAAATGCGGCAATTGCTCAAAAGTGATGGACATGCCACCAACAGGCTGCCCCTGAATCATTAATGGAAGGGAAACCCAGGCAGAATGCTTCATTTTTGCATAAGCATCTGCTAGATGAGGATAGCAAGCTACGCGTTCTTCAAGACTTGCTTCCCACATGGGTTGTCCAGTCCGAACGGCATCAGTTAAAGGGGTAGCAATACTTAACGGAAAACGTCGCCACTCTTCACCCACATCCATCTCATTGCCAAAGTAGTGAATGATTTCCAATTCATCTTTTTGTGGGGTGACCAGTGCTACTAAAACTGAAGCAGCATTCACAGCTGAAACGGTTTGTTGCGCAATGACTTGGGCAACTTGTTCTGGCGTCAACGATTCTGACAGAGCAGCTGTGACAGCCTGCAAACGTAATGTACGGTCAGCCGTTCGTTCGGCTTGTTGACGGGCCTGTTCAGCCTGCTGGTAAAGTCGGGCATTAGCGATCGCCATGGCAGCGCGATCGGCCAAATCTTGAAAAAGATGGAGATCGTCTTGCGTGTGGGGATCAGCCGGAGCATGGCGGATCAAGCTTAAAACGCCAATTGATTGACCTTGAACTTTTAAGGGCACCAGCAACGTACTTCGAATCGGAAAGCGGTCTAAATAAAGGCGATATTCTGGTTTAATTAGCTCACTAAAAGCTTGCTGCGATTCAACCGACATCAGCAAAGGTTGCCCCGTTTGCATCACCTGCCCCCGCATGCCTTCATCAATTCGACGTGGATAACAGGCGAACAAGTCACCCACAAAGGCGCATACCTCTGGGTCAGCATGGTAGAAGGAGGCATACTCCAGCGATCGCTGATCTTCACTGACCAGGCTCAGAACGCACACATCCCCCGCTAAATCACTACTGAGTCGCGTCACCGTATCCAGAATTGTCTGCAAGTCCAAACTTGCTGCCACAAAGGTTTGCGAGGCTTGAGCTAAAAACCCTTGGGTTTGCTCCATCCGTTTCCAATCATCAATGTCTGTACAGGAACCAAACCATTTGACGATCGTCCCGTTTTCGTCCAGCAATGGGTAAGCACGGCTTAAATGCCAGCGATATATACCATCGGCCCGTCTGATCCGTTGTTCTGCTTGAAACGTTTCCTTATTAGCGACCGCTTTCATCCAGGCACGAACAAAGTGTTCCTGATCATCAGGATGACGAAAACAACTATTAGCATTCTGGCTTTCCCCTAATGTCAAACCCGTGTATTCAAACCAGCGCTGATTGAAGTACTCGGTAAACCCAGTCGGTTGAGCGACCCAGACTATTTGTGGAATTGATTCAGCTAGACATCGAAATCGCTGCTCACTTGCTTCAGCCTGTGTCCGTGCAGCTTGCTCAGCCTGATATAGCCGCATATTCATCAGTTCAGCGTGTTTACGGTCTGTGATGTCGTGAGAAATGCCCAGAATTTGACGGGGTGCCCCTGAACACGTGCGTGAAAAGACTAAATCACGACTCCATAACCAGCGCCACTCACCATTTGCATGCCGCATCCGGTACTCAAACTCAACAACTTCCCCGTCTTGAGCGCGATCGAATCGTTCGATGTGGACAGGCAAAGTTGCCAGGTCATCTGGATGCATCAAGGTTGGGAACAACAGGCGACCCATTGCCTGCACTTGGTCCACTGTATATCCTAAAATCTCACCAATCTGACAATTGACATAGACATTCTGCTGTTCAACCAGGTCATAGATATAGAGAATACCGGGAGTCGCATCAGCAACCTGTTGAATCAAGCGTTGGCTCTCTTTCAATTGCTCTTCAATCTGCTTGCGCTGGTAGATATCTTGAAAAATAATGACGCTAGTTGCCGCCCGATTATGCATCGCTGGTAGCACATCGGCATAAACCAGCAACGGAAAATCACCAACAGGCGTGTGCCAATTAATTTCAATTCCAACAATTTTTTCACCCCTTGCCGCTCGTGCCGCCGGAGTTTGGTCAGGTGGAATCATTTCTCCTGCTAGATCGGTACAGTGGTAATCGGCGTTGTAAGTTGCCCCGACATCTTTAGCTAAATCCACTCCAGCGATCGCATTTGCAGCCTGGTTAGAGAACGTCACACAATATCGCTCTGGATCAACCAAAATCAACGGAGTGGGCAAGAGATTCAATACCGCTTCCAACCACTGCCGTTCATTTGTTTGCACTTCTGCCTGCTGTTGAAGGCTTTGCTCTAACTGTTTGCTCGACTCAATTTCAGTGCAGGTACCAAACCAACGGGTAATTTGCCCAGATTCATCGCGATCGGGTAACGCTTGCGAGAGATACCAGCGGTAAGAACCATCAGCCATCTTCAAGCGATACTCAAGTTGGTAGTGACTTCCAGTTGAAACCGCTTCTTCCCAGGCGGCAACCGTACGTTGCAGATCGTCTGGATGCACAAGAGGATGCCAGCCTTTTGTGAAAATCTGATCGAGAGTGATGCCAAATGCATCCAGGCTCTGTTGGTTAAAATACTCCAGTGAGCCATCTGGTTGACACGTCCAAACCATGTGGGGAATCGCATCCACCATTTGGCGAAAATGTTGCTCTTGCGATCGCAAAGCTTCAACCCGGCTCTGCAAGTCTACAATCTGATCTTGCAACTCTTGATTCCATTGTTGAAGAACTGCTACTTGATCTATCAAACTTTCTGCTGATGGTCGAATATCGTGTGTTACTACAGGTTGAGTAACCTGACTAGATTTTCCATTATTGAGAATAATACTTTGGCATGTAGAACTACACTCTTGAAAATGTCGCGCATACCGCTCAACCAGCTCAGAACGCGAAACTCCTAAATCTCGCGACTGCCGCTCAAGTATTTGCCAAGCAGTATTTGTCAAAGACAATTTAACAGCTTGTTTGGTTTCTCCATTCCAAGCTTGAGTAAATCGGCCTGTTTTGTCACGCTTCATTGAGGTACTGTCCGTATGGCCATATGGCTGATTCCATTAAATGTGACTAAAGTATGACTAGCAATCTGCCTTAAGAAAGAAGCTGACTCAACACGTTATGTTGACACACCAGCATCAAAAAGCTGATAAGCTTGGCAGTCTTGAAGACTACCCTAATAAGTGAAGCGATCGCTCGATAAATCAAAATCAGCGATCGCTCTCTTACAGGGCGTCTTAAATTGTTCTAGAGAGAATAGTTTGGTCAACGTTTTTATCTTTAGTAGAATTTTTAGTTAGTCTACTAAAGAATAGTTGCGATCTCTTTCAAGTAGACCCGGCTAAACGGCTCTGATTCACCTAAATCATACTGTTCAATCAAGCCTTCTCGCTGAATAGAGATTTTGTTCTCTTGGTTCACGACGACTGTTGAATGCTCAAACACATCACGAGCCAGTGTCATTTCAATTTCTGTCGGGTTGTTCAAAATGACAACGTTACTGCCGTAGTAAAACATGCCAAGTTTTTCCAAAACTTCTTCTCGATACTCAGTGATCAAAAGATCCAGTTTTGGGTTACGCAGCAGATTTTGAACGTTGACGTTGTAATCAGCATTTAAGTTTTTAGTTGAACGATTAATTAAGACAACCTCTTGACTCACCGCCCCAATCGTCCAATCGGGATGGTGTAGCAGAATGTGATCGATAATTTCCTGCAAATCTTGCACAGAAACTTGATTGAACGTGATAATTGGAATTCGAGCGCTACTACTCGAATCGAAGAAAGTCTTTAAGATACTGCCCGGAACATCAACACTCTCACCGATCGCGGGCTTTAAGTGCATGTAAATCCCAGGCGCAGCATTGATCTCAATGATGCTAAAGTCACCATTTTTCCAAGATTGAGACGGGTCACGCGCCACAATATCAATGCCTAGACACGTCAGGCGAAAATGCTGAGCAATATCCTGAGCCAAAATGATGTTATCTAGGTGTAAAGCCCGTGTTGCATCGACACTCAGCCCACCCGCAGATAAATTAGCCACCTTACGCAAGAGAACAACTTGCCCCGGCTCCAATACACTCTCAAGTGACAATCCCTGCTCTTCCAGGTAATGCTCCATCGCTGCATCACACTTAATTTTGCCTAAAGGGGAGGTAGGTGTATCAACACGGGCAACTGTTCGATTTTCGCGGTCAATCAGTTCTTGCACCGTCGATTCACCATCTCCAGTCACCGATGCCGGACGTCGTTCAGTCGCGGCTACAAACCTCCCATTCACACACAGCAAACGAAAATCGTTACCACGAATACTTTGTTCGACAATCACCCGAATGGATTCATCCGGCGGAATTGCTTCGATTGCGCGATCGTAAGCTATTTCCAATTCATCCGCATCTCTCACTGCGGCAGTCACGCCATTTCCCTTGTGCCCCGAAACAGGCTTAACCGCCACTGGATAGCCAACTCGATCCGCTGCATTCAGTGCCTCTCTAAGACTATGTACCACTTTCCCTTGAGGAACTGGAAAACCAAGGGTATCTAGAAATGCTTTGCAATCATCCTTGCGAGTTGTAAAGTCAGAGTCAAGATGACTATCGGTATCAAAAGTTGTCGCAACGCCCCGCACTTGATTTTTGCCATAGCCGTATTGCATCAGACCTTCATCCCACAAATAAAACGTAGGAATCTCTTGAATGGAAGCTGCTTTTAACAAGGCATAAACTGTAGGTCCTCCATAGATGGAGTTACGAAACAAACCCTGCAACACTTCGATTTGATCTTCCATCCAAAACGGTTTGTCTTGGGTAATGGCCTCAAACCAGTCCCAAACGGCATAGACTACAGCTCGCCCCGTGCGTGCATGGAGTGTTTGAACAGCAATTGTCATATCTTTCTTATGAGGCTTGACATTTAAGCGCTCAAAGTGCAATTCCATATTCAGGTTGCTTACGGCTAGAACAGTCTGAGCAAACAGATGCGCATACGTTTCGTAAGTCAAGTCTCGTAAATGAGGGTAATACCGTCCAATTTCGTCTACGTAGTCAGCGATCGCGAGAGGCTGATTACCTTCAACGATTGCCAGATCAAAAACCATTGCAATCGTGTTCAGGTATGGGTTTGGACCGGCGTAGTACCTGAGATTATAAATATCAAATACGTCCGTTTGCTTTGCGTTCACGCGAACTGTATCGATGCTTTTATCCAAAACCATGACAAGCCATCCATAGGGTCAACAATTAGAACCATCTTTGACCTTAATCTCTTTAGTCTTTAGGGCACCTCTATCAGAAGTTATTTTTTATCACTCAAACCAATATTTCTTTAATTTCTTGCTTATGTCGTATCACCATTGAGAGGTGAAATAAAAAGGTGATTTTGTTATAAAGGATACAGGTAGCAGGAGATTCAAAGATGAATCAGACAAGCATAGACCTGAAAGACGAAGTACACCAGTTAGCAAAAGAAGCTTTTCACCGTCACTTGATTTCTGGCTATGGTGATAGCGAGTATAGCGATGAATATCAAATTGTGCTTGCGGGCAAGCCCAGACACTTACCTTTTAGCCGCGCTCGGCAGTTACTTAACCGTCTGCTGAATCGCTCAAACTAAACGTTACTTTAGCAATAAAAAAGGATGATAGGGCATTCCGCCCTAGTTCTCTATCAATTTTTTTAATGATTTCCTTGAAGCGGGCGATCGCCTCCTATAGCGGCTCAGCAAATTGATTCGTTGCATGGATCAGCGCATCACGAATGCCCGCTTCGCTCATTGAATGCCCTGCATCCGGTACAACAATGAATTCTGCCTCTGGCCAAGCGCGGTGTAGTTCCCAGGCAGAAACCATCGGACAGACGACATCATAACGTCCTTGTACGATCACAGCTGGCAAATGACGAATCTTGTCAACATCGTTTAGCAACTGATCTTCAGGTTCTAAAAATCCTCTGTTGATGAAATAGTGGCACTCAATGCGGGCAAACGCATCAGCAAACGCATCTTCGCCAAACTTTGACATTAGCGTAAGATCAGGCAGTAGCCGACTGGTGCTAGCTTCCCAAACTGACCAGGCACGAGCCGCCCTTTGACGGGTAGCTAAATCAGGGCTAGTCAGACGTTTGTAGTATGCCGTGATTAAATCGTCTCGTTCTTCAGGTGGGATTGGTTCTAAGTAAGATTCCCACGCATCTGGAAAGATGAAGCTAGCTCCCTCCTGGTAAAACCAGAGCAACTCTTTGCGCCGGAGCATAAAAATCCCCCGCAAAATTAATCCCAAACAGCGGTCAGGATGGGTCTGGCTGTATGCCAATGATAAGGTGCTGCCCCAACTACCACCAAACACAACCCACTGGTCAATCTCCAAGTGCGATCGCAACCGCTCAATATCTGCCACCAGATCCCAGGTGGTGTTCTCACGCAACTCGGCATTGGGAGTGCTTTTGCCACACCCTCGCTGATCGAACATGACAATTTTCCAGCGAGTTGGGTCAAAATATTGCCGATAAAAGGGTTGACTCCCACCACCAGGCCCGCCATGTAAAACGACAACTGGTTTGCCCTGCGGATTGCCAGACACTTCAAAATAGATTTGATGCAGTTCTGAAACAGGTAGCATCCCGGTCTGATAAGGGGCGATCGGTGGATATAGCTCGTTCATGGGCAGTTTGTTCTGTAACGTTAACCTAGTGAAATATAGCGGTTCTTTACCAAATCGCACCGAAACAACCACAATCCTTTAAAGGAAATGAGCCAAGTTCACGAACCACTTAACTTTAGAGATATTGCAGTCAGCCCAGAACTTTGCACCATAGAACCAGCATTAGATATGGCGCTACGCATCAAATTTGGGACAAGCAGATGTGAGAGTTGCAATCCTAGCTAGAGGTTCGTCCCTAAATGTGATGTACTTTAAATTAATCCAATCTCTAGATAGAAAGAACCACTCTGAATCTGCCGCTTCAACATCCCACTATACCTATTTCGTCTTATTCTAGAGATCCAATTAGACTCACATTAAACACCTAAAATAAGCACTTAAACATCAGATTTTTCTATCCATCAAATAGGCTAAGTTACAACATCTAGATATTTACAAAACACAATCATTCTTATTGAAGTGCCCAAGCCAGGAATCGTTCTGTGTAGAATAGAGCAACCTGGTTTCCCAAACCGCGAAATACCGCATCAAAAGCATGTTCTGCCCAAGGAATTGGCAACCAAACAGCAATATTATCTGTTTGACGTAATTGGTTATAGAGTTGACGCCCATAGACCGATTGCACGACATGATCGCGATCGCCATACACCAACAAACTAGCAGGTAAACCAGGTTTCACATATCGAATTGGAGAAGCCTGCTCATAGCGTTGCTGTAGTTGAGTTGGAGAACCACCTAAGAAAGTTTCTAACACCGCTGTTGTATTGATTGGGTCAGGCTGGGGTGGGTCATAATAGCCATCCAGCAGATTGACGGGACCATAGTAGCTGACCACGGCTCGAATTGGAATTGGACTCGTTTGATAAGCAGCCAACATGGCAAGATGGGCACCCGCAGACCACCCAATTAACGCCACTCGATTGAGATCAATCTTGAAAGCAGTCGCATTTTCACCAACCCATTGCAACGCAGCCTGCACGTCTTGAAGTTGAGTAGGAAACTGGTACTGTGGTGCGTGTCGATAACTAATCGCTATGACGGTGTACCCCTGAGCCGTCATATAACGATGAAAAGTTGCATTTTGTGCGGGTTCGCCACGCTGCCAAGCCCCTCCATAAATAGCAACGATCGCCGGGTGCAGTTGAGCCGTTTCAGGTTGATAAAGCTCTAATCTCAAACGGGTTGCATCTGCTGTAGAGAAAGATTGGATACTCGGCTGCACCGTGGGGATAGAGATTCCTTGCAGTAAATTGGTTAAAACAAAAGGATGGGAACGCATCTGGGCCTTCTGCACCTCAGACACCTGCATCAAATACTGATCTCCCAAGGCATTTCGCAGCATCAAATCAGCTTGCTGTACCGTAGTCGGTAATTGAAGGATTGGAAGCAGGCTGAACAGTAACCCAACGCAACTACAGGCGATCGCCAGAAAACGTTTCCAGTTTTTGAGCCGTTGCAGGAGCGTTACCCCAAGCACAACACCGTTTCCAATTAGTAGCAACGGGCTAATTTCAGGTGCCCCAACCGCCAGAGGTAATAGCGCAAGAGTGGGAGCTGGAACAACAATCCAACTACTGAGAAATAGACCAGCAACACTCAGAATCAAGCAGAACCACAACTGTGCTTTCATAGCTCGCAATTTATCTTTTGTCTCTTGGGGAATATCTCCAAAAACCTCTCATTCTTTTGTCTCTGATGTTCTAATGAATCAAGGTTAAAGCTCAAAACGCTCGTGTTTGTCCCTTCGCTCAGTTTCCCACAGTTCTACCCATTAGAAGAGAAGTGACTGGCACTAATTCAGAGATCGCAGTTGGCACTTTTTCTACAATAGAGGCAGTTTGACTGTAAATGTAGCGCCTTTTCCTTCACCTGGGCTATCGGCTTCGACTGTTCCACCGTGTAATTCCACTAGATGTCGTACGATCGCCAGCCCTAAGCCTAGCCCACCAAATCGACGGGTAGTTGTGCTATCTTCTTGCCGGAAATACTCAAACACGTAAGGCAAGAAATCAGGATGAATTCCTTTCCCGGTATCACTCACTTGCAGTTGAGCTTGCGAATCAGCCCGCACTAGCTGCACACTGACTTTTCCTCCCCGATCTGTAAACTTCACGGCGTTGGTCAATAAATTCAAAATGATTTGTTGTAACCGAGTCGAGTCTCCCAAAACAAGCCCTGTTGAAGCATCAAGCGCCGGATGAATCTGAATCGATTTTGCTTCTGCTGCTAATTGAACTGTTGCGATCGCTGCTTCGGTAACACTCACTAAGCTGACAGGAACCATCGTGAGATTGAGTTTGCCTCGCATAATGCGAGTAATGTCTAGCAGGTCTTCAATCAGTTGAGTTTGTAACTTAGCGTTTCGCTCGATCGCCTCCAAAGCAACAGCAGTCTTAGCTGCATCTAGTTTGCCAGTGCGGAGTAAGTGCGACCAACCGAGAATAGGGTTCAACGGAGTTCGCAACTCATGCGATAACACGGCTAAAAATTCATCTTTAACCCGGTTTGCAGCCTCGGCTTCTTCACGGGCTGCCTCTGCTCGCTGTAAATGATCAGTCCGCTCTTGCTCTCGCTGCGACAGAAGATGAGCTGCAAATGCTAAAGATTGCCCTAGCAAGGCAACCTCCTTGATTGAGAGCGGGTTGATTTGAGGGTATTTGCCATTCGCTAACGCTTCCGCCGCTAAAGCTGCCGAGGTGATACTCCGCGAAATCGGCCTTGACAAAATATAAGCGCCCACGCCACTGATCACAAGCAGGCTTAAACCAGACCCAACAACAAGCCACATTGCACGTTGCACTGGCTTTTCAATGACCGTAGCTGGTACTGTGACAGCCACCGTCCAGGGAGAACCATCAACCCGTCGGAAAGCAATATAGACGGGCACCCCTTCCAGTGTCGTTTCTCGGTAAAGTCCTTCTTCTGACTCTCGAATACTTTTTAGAAAGGAAGGCGTCCCACGTTGGCCAACAAAGCGTTCAGGAGCGCGGGTTCGAGCCACAACAATGCCTTCTCCATCGACGACCGTACGGGTCCATTCGCCATCAATGCTGGGCTGTTCTCTCACCACTCGCGCGATCGCCGTCTGGTTAATCACACCCGTCAGAACATAACTTAGTTTTTCATCTTGCATCACTGGAACTCGCACCGGAACGCCAATCATTCCAGGTTTGAGGGGCGATTGAGAAAGGTTGCCAATTGTGGATTGATAGGTTTTGACGGTCTTTTGAAAACTCTCAACCTCTACTGCTTTAGGTAAGGGTTGACCTAATGGTTGGATCGTGTTTACCAGTTGTTGACCCTCTGGTGAAAGCAAAATCACAGTCACCCAACTCGGTTGACTCTTTACGACTCGTGTTGCCTCGTTATGAAAAGCCTTGAGATCGGCTTGACTTAAAGTTTCTGACGATGCGAGAGCGTGCAAAGTGCGCAGCAATTCTCATTTTGAAACATTTGTACTGTAGCCAGAGTGTCTAAAGACTTGTGCACTCAATGTTATAAACGGCAGAATGCGGGTTTCAGCCATTCATAAACGTTAAAACCGGACGTTTTTATGAGAATCATTCTCATATCGAGAATTGCTGCAAAGTGCGAGTTGTGCTTGACAGCTCACGCTCGATAATTTGTGATAGATTGCGGGCAGCTAGAAGAATACGTCGCTCTGATGCAGCTTGCTCTCGAACTGATAATCGGTAGGCGATCGCAATTGCAAATAATACAACTGGCAAGAGGGTTCCTGCTACCAGTAAAACAAGGTACCATCTCAGTGAAAGCGGCTGGCGACCTAAAAATTTTGAAGAGCGATATTCGCTGATCAGGGAAAACCGCTTAGTAAACCTGCTGAAAGCCTTAACCAATGTAGATTTCTCTTCTACCATTTATTTCCTGCAGGTAACGCTATAAGCCATGTTGTAGAAAAAATGTCTATCAGCTTGAGACAAAGAAATTTCATCATTGTCTCTGACAATACCAATGTGATAACTATCCTAATATTGAATTAGTCAAGTCTATTATTTGACGGCAACATAAAAATAAGTCAGTCTTAAGATAGAGGCAGACTTTACTAAATATCTTGGAAATGACGATTGATGGTCCTCAAATCAGCATTCATCTCTGCTAGTGAATCATGCCAAAACCTAAACGTAAATTAACACATCAGGTTAATTTCATCTGGTAGAACTGAAAAGCAGAAACACCCATTCCAGCAACTAGTACACCAAAACGAAAGTTTTGGAAGGGGGTGGAGGGGGTGAAACCCCTTCTGGGGGCGAAGCCCCCACTCCCCCATGTTGCAAAATTTATGGTTTGCAACACTAGAGGCACAAAGTTTTGCAGTTCCCAATTGTCGTGCATTGCTCGTCTGTCCATAGCAGTCCTAGAAAAAGATAGGATGAGGTGCAAGGGTGAAGTCCCGGTCTGAGCGGACAACCGCCACCCTCTCTTGTAACCAAACTTTATGTTTATCGCTATACCAAGCAGCTCACCACAAGCTGACAATAAATGTGTAGCCTGAAGGTAACTCTCACTCCAGTTTGTCCTATGGCACACCTGACTCAACGTCGTCCTGAAAATGTGAGTGGTGACTTTTACGTTGACTCCACTTGCATTGACTGTGATACCTGCCGTTGGATGGCTCCTGAAACTTTTTACACCGCAGGTGACCAATCAGCGGTTCATCATCAACCTAGCAATGAGACAGAGCGGCTCCGGGCTATGCAGGCGCTGTTGGCGTGCCCCACGGCCTCGATTGGCACCGTCGAAAAACCCCACGATATTCAACAGGCTCACCACAGTTTTCCCATCCCCATCACAGAATCGGTATATCACTGCGGTTATCATGCCGAATCTTCTTATGGGGCGGCTAGCTACTTTATTCAACGACCCGGTGGCAATGTGTTGGTTGATTCACCCCGCTTTGCGCCACCGCTCGTTAAACAACTTGAAAAGTTGGGCGGCATTCGTTATCTGTATCTGACCCATCGAGATGATGTGGCTGACCACCAAAAATTTCATCAACATTTTGGTTGCGATCGCATTCTCCACCAAGACGAAATCAACCGCTCTACGCAAGATGTTGAAATTCAACTCTCAGGGATCGAGCCAGTTCAGTTAGACTCTGATTTATTGATTATCCCTGTTCCTGGTCACACAAAAGGCCACACCGTTTTGCTGTACAACAACACTGTTTTGTTTACAGGGGATCATCTTGCCTGGTCTGCTGAACTCAATCACCTGTATGCATTTCGACGTGCCTGTTGGTATTCTTGGACAGAATTGACTCAATCGATGAAGCGACTGGCAAATTACTCATTTGAGTGGGTATTACCTGGGCATGGTCGCCGCTATCACAGCGATCGCCAAACAATGGCTGAACATATGCAGAAATGTGTGATGTGGATGGAAACTCAGTAGACTGAACAACTTCTCAGGTAGGGAAGCTAAAACTCATTACAGCGTCAATATAGCAATACTGGAAAATGTTAGGACGGGGTGCAGGGGTGAAACCCCTGGCTGGGAGCGCAGCTCCCACATCCTCTTGTACCAACTTCTATGCGTAGCGCTATATATTGTTGATATTAAAAACAAAACAGTAGATCTAAGTCAGATAATCTTTAAAGACGTTTTCAACTACGATTTGAGGAACGCAAGTCATGGATTGTTTGAATGAGTTTTTGAAGATCAATTGGTTTGGAAAGATGCTGTTGAAACCCAGCTGCGATCGCTTGCTCATAGTCACTTTCCCTGGCATAGGCTGTCAGTGCGATCGCGGGGATTCGCCCACCTTGCATTGGTGATAACATCCGCACCATTTGAATCAGCGTATAACCGTCTACTTCCGGCATCCCCACATCACTCACTAATACATCAGGTTGAAAAGACCCTAAACTTTCCAGCACCTCTGCTGCTGAGTTAACCGCCAGCACTTCTGCACCATACTGAGCTAGCATCACTATCAATAACTCACGCGCATCTGGGTCATCATCCACAGCAAGCACTCGTATCCCTGTTAGATCAAACTCTTGCGGCAACAAATGGTCAGGGCGTTGAAGCATTGGAAAGGTGTCTAACAACGGTAATTGAACTGTGAATGTAGCACCCAAACCTTCACCAGCACTATCAGCGCTAATCATGCCACTATGGGCTTCTACCAACTGGCGCACAATCGCTAACCCTAACCCTAGCCCCCCATAATTACGGGTAATTGAGGCATCTTCTTGCCGAAAAGACTCAAAAATATGGGGCAAAAAGTCTGGGTTGATCCCTCTGCCAGTATCGCTAACGATAATTTTTGCTTGATTACCCGCCTGTTCAAGTTGAATGCTAACCTGGCCACCATCTGGCGTAAATTTGATGGCATTTGATAACAAGTTCCAGACAACCTGTTGCAGACGAGCGGCGTCTCCCAGCACTTGCCCCACGTCAGGTAAGTCCGGGTTGAGTGAAATCGCTTTCACATCTGCTGTGGTTTTCACTGTTTCAATCGCGGCTTCAACTACAGCAGACAAGTTAACAGACGTTTGATTAAGGCTCAGCTTACCCCGCAGAATTTTGGCGATATCCAACAAGTCGTCGATCAGTTGAGCCTGCACCTTAGCACTCCGTTCAATCGTCGCGAGAGCAGAGGCTGTTTTAGCTTCCGTTAGCTTGCGTGTCTGTAATAACCTTGACCAGCCTAATATCGGATTGAGGGGCGATCGCAATTCATGCGAAAGCACAGCAAGAAACTCATCCTTAATGCGGTTTGCCCGCTCAGCTTCGGCTCTCGCCAGTTTTTCTTCAACTAGCAGTCGCTCTCGTTCTTGATCCGCCTGTTTGCGATCGCTAATGTCGTTGAACAGCACAGCAACTTTATAAGAACCAGGCGCCCCAACCCGAAAGGCAAACACATCATACCAGCGATGCATTGCCTCAGCTCGACTTTCAAAACGTTTAGAGATGCCTGATTGCAAAACGTTGGCGTAATTTTCAAACCAATAGTCTTCATGATTGGGCACTAACTCACGCATTCGTTTACCCTGCACATTAATAAAGCCAGTTTGCCGTTCAAAGGCTGGGTTTGTTTCAACAAAGCGATAATCAATCGGATATTGATCTTGATCAAACAGGATTTCGATCACACAGAAACCTTCATCCATCGACTCAAACAGGGTTCGATAACGTTCCTCAGACAAGCGCAAAGCGGCTTCGGCTTGTTTGCGATCGCTCAAGTCAAGCACAAAGACGACCGTATCTTCTCTTGTATCACCGACCAAACTATAACCAATCAAAACCGGGACTCGGCTTCCATCCTTGCGAATGTACTCCTTTTCGTAAGGAGTGCAAGCTCCATTTGCTTGTGCTTCTAAGACCCCTTGTTCATCTAACGGCAAATACTCAGGCGGCGTAATATCATCCCAGCGGAGTTGTCCAGTCTGCAAGTCTTCGCGAGTGTAACCAATGATTCTCAACAGCTCGTTATTCGCTTCATAAATACTCCCATAAATGTCACCGTATAGAATACCAATCACATTCGCATCGACAAAGGCTCGCAGTCTAGGGTAAACGCACATGATTCTTAACAAAAGGTGAAAAGAGAAAAAGAGGTCAGTAGAATTTAGCGGTCGTGGTGATGAGAACTCCAATGAGCCAGCAATCGCCGTTGTCTAGTCTGAAGCAGCACT
>Ga0209172_10002252_pt1 | contig 35144 bp, 27 predicted proteins | sample LarsenN4metaG_FD_184113 | JGI IMG/M metagenome (GOLD analysis project Ga0209172, IMG submission 184113) | Hot spring sediment bacterial and archeal communities from British Columbia, Canada, to study Microbial Dark Matter (Phase II) - Larsen... ... | reverse complement strand
CCTTGCCGTCTCCGGTACGCGTGCTCGACTTGGGATGTGGCGGGGGCTCTTACGTCCGCCTCCTCGCGGACCTTGGCCATTGGGTCGCCGGGCTCGACTATTCACTTCCCAGCCTTGCCCGCGCTTTGGCCGCTGACCCGGAAGGCGCCGGTCATTACGTTAGTGGGGAGGCATACTGTCTGCCATTCGGCGATGACTGCTTCGACGTTGTGGTGACGATTGGAGTCTTTCAGGCTTTGCGACATCCGCAATGGGCCTTATCCGAGATGGTTCGCGTCCTTCGACCAAAAGGCATTCTGGTGGTAGAATTTCTCAACGCCTTCGAGCTTATCGCCCTGCTGAAGTCTGCCGCTGAACGAGTCAGAGGAAAGCCCCCCCACGTCCGCACCTATTCGCCCTTCCTGGTGCAACGTTGGTTCGCCCAAAACGGTGTAAAGCTATTGCGTCGGGCCGGCGTCTACCTGCCTCCCAGGCAGCTGCCAGGTCTTAGCTTAATTCTCGAGCGCAGGGGGCTTCTCCATCTCCTAGAAACGGTGCCCGGTCTCGCTGTGGCGGCAGCTCATGCGTTTATGGTTGTCGGCGAGAAAACGGGAGCATAGTAGAGTAGCGTGGCATCCGCTAATCGCGGCGGTGTTGTGGAAAACATCGTTCACAGGCATCATTGCACGCGCAGGTTCGATGGCGCTGCTGGCGGTATAATATCCATCGCGATCCGGGGTGGTCGTGGGTTTCCCCCACCGACTGCGTGATCGATCGCTGAGCTCACCCTTTCAAACGCTCCCACATCCGCGGCGTTGCCACGCGATAGTCCCATGAAATCATCGTTGGGACGCCACGGTTCGGTGCCCCATCCTGCGGCATCGAGGAGGGGGCTCGTCAGGGTTGGCCAGAGATCGTAGGGTGCCGTCGAAGCGTTGACGAAACAGGGGGTGGCGGAACCGCATGTGACGTTACCTACGATGGCACCCACGGGAGCGGTGGGGCGAAGCGCGGCAGTGCCAGAGCGTGGGAGGATGGCGTTATAGGCGATGACGTTATTCGCACCGGTCGTCCATCCTTGTACATTGATGCCCGAATCGGCGTTGTTCAGAACGGTGTTGTGGACGATCCAGACATCGCGCTGGAGATTGCGGCTGGCATAATTCTGGGCGCTGATGCCGCCGTAGGTATTACCCACTAGTATGTTGTTCCGAACGATCGCAGGGCCCCCACCGATCACAATGCCGCCGTCAGTCCAAGATCCTTCGACATAGTTGCCTTCAAAAATGGTTGGCGGATCCCCCTGGTTCGAGCCATAGGCCATGAGGCCTGGGCCTTTTGTGCGATAGACGGTGTTGTCACGGACCGTGCCATAGGAGTTGAGCTTGATCTCCAATCCGTACCCCACTCCGGAAGACGTGACACCGTCGATGAAGTTGCCTTCAACGAGGATGTCTGTCACCTTGCAATTGCCCTCGTGGCATCCTAAGTAAATGCCGGTCGATTGGAGATGGCGGAAAACGTTGTAGCGGATGGTAAGTCGAGGAATGTTCGTCCCGGAGTCGTTCGCGGGAATGGACACGCCGCCGATGCCCGTAAAGGTATTGCGTTCGATGATGATATCATTGGCCTGCCGAATGCGGATGGCATCCACGGCATCTTGCGTGGGCGCGAATGCAAAGCCACGCAGGATCACATACGCTGCATTGCGGAGTTCGAGGACATTCGCTGCGGAACCGGGATAGGCGAATGTGGCGCGCTGACCGTCTACTTCGCTCTCGGAACGGATTAAGATCCAGTTTGACGCTGTGCCGCGGGCGGTGATCCAGCAAGGAGCCGTGTAAGAGCCGGGAAGGAACACGATTTCATCGCCAGGTGACGCAGTGTTGATGGCATTACACCAGTCGGCCGACGGACCCACAGTGATGCTTCGGCCGAAAGCTGTTCCACTCTGAAGAAGGCTTGATAACCACAGAGAGGCCAGCACGGCGGTGATCATCTTCCACATGAGATTTGCCTCCCAAGATCCCGTGGTACTGTTTCGCTCATGCCCTGGCGACATCCTCTATCAGGCGATAGGATGACTAGAAGTGACGATTACAATGGCACAACGTTCATCGAACGACCAGATTGGTAGGCGGTGCCGGGGGAGTGGTGTCGACGGGTGCCCCCCCGCCCAAACTCAAACGAAGGAGGAAGAGTTCGGTGCCATCATAGCCGTATTCATCAACACCACTTTGCCAGCCACCAGTCCCCCCTATCTGCACGATGACATTGTTGTAGAAGTCGTACACAAGCTGTTCGCCCTTGCGGGGCGAAGGGAGGCTACCGCCGATAGAGGGTTTACCCCAAGCGTTCGTTCTGAAGTCGAACACCCAGAGATCGTTGCGGGGGGTGGCATTGGGGGAGCCTTCGAAATCGCTGTAGCCGCCAAAGAGCACGATCACATCATTGGCCGAATCGTAGACCATGCCGAAGACGCTGCGAGCGGGAAGCATTTGTGTCGACAGACGCGCTGTTTGTTTTGTAAGAAAGTCATAACTCCAGGTCTCACCACGATATGGATCGTAAACAATGGCGCGGCTTCGTCGAGTATCCACTGCAAACGACACCATACCAAACACCGGACTGTAAGCTGAGAACGGTGAGATACTCCAATTATCATTCGAAATCCCGTCTCCCACCGCTATCCCTGCCAGCGAATATTGAATATTGGATCGGCTGGGCGCGAACAATGCATCAGACACAGGGTCATAGACCAGGTATTCGACCATGGTCGAGGGAACGCTGACCTTGGAACTCTCACCATCTGGCGCGGGCCCTTCCTGCGACCACGTCCGCCGTGCCGGATCGAATGCCCAAAGTCTTCCCGACTGAAGACCGGAATAATAGTTGTCATACCGTTCCGAACCTGTGGTCATCCACACGACTTTACGCTTTGGATCATACGCCATACCAGGTAGACACCTCCCCCGTGGATAGCCTGATTTATTCGCTGCGGTCTGATCCAAGAGGAGCTGCCATTTGTCCTGCGCTACATCATAGCTCCACAACTCTTCATGGCTGGCGCAGCGAGAACCGCTGACAGGGTTTGACACACAGTAATCTCCCCCCCAAAAATAGATGATGTGGCGGTCTGTGTCGTACGTTAACCGCACATGTTTGGAGGGTGCCCCAAGGGAGGCAGGAAAAGCAGGAGTCCGACGAATCACCCAGGTATTGAGCGGCAGATTGGGTGGAGTTGGGCTCATCGATTGGGCTTGGGCTGTTCTGTGCGGGAATGGCCTTGAAGTAAGGCTTGAGATGATCTTGAACGCTCCTATAGCCCCAGTCAATCGTAAAAAATCCCGTCGTGAACGCAAGACCGGTGAACGCAGTGGCTGCTGATTCCGCATGTGGCTGGTCCCTCCGTCATTTTTGGCAATGGAACAACCGCCCGCCTCTCGACCCAATGAAATCGCTCCTCAATTCACTTTCAAATTCGTCGGAGCCGCCGGTGGAACGGTGTCGATGGACGATGTCGATGTATGTTTATAGACATACACTCGCGCAGGACTATGCATGACAAACATAATCACGCCATAGGTGGTGATCGGTGCTTCAACAAGCTCAAAATAGCCATAGGTATCCGTCAATGGGTGTTGACTGGGCATGAGTCGCCAAGTGTCAGTCGTAATATCATATTCGTAATACTGTCCCCCCGGTCGGAAGACGAGATATTTACCACTGGCCGGATCAACGCTTACCAGCGAATACACTGTGCCGACGAAGGCATCAAACGGTGCGTCTTTCATACGCGTTAGCCGGCCCTGAGCGTCGAGCTTGTAAAAGATTCGGCCGCTTTCCCTACCGCCCCCAAGCAGCATGACGCGGTGTACGGGATTATATTGGATGACGTTATCGTAGTAGCCCATCGTTACATTTGAGGCCATTGTTGACCACTGGCCTGTACTCAAGTCATATCGATGTATACTTCGTGTTCCGCCATTTACCCAAATGAGACTATTCATTTCTTGGAAATAGCTGAGAGCACCACAACATACACTTGGATTTTCGCCTCCTGGAGTTTGATCAGTCAATGAGGTCCATTGTTGTTGACTATTAATATTGTACCGCCAAATATTTTCATTACGCCGATAATAAAATTCTCCGTTAGCAGTATTAATTGCATTATGATGATACGCATGCTCAAAGCATCCTTCTCTTCCCGAACACGAACCTGGATAGAGAGATCCAGTTGTCCATGAGTTGGTCACATCACTGTATATAATGAATTTTTGACCGTAACAGGAACCATGTGATGCCCCATAAAATAGAAAGCGCCGAGAAATGTGATCCCACGTCGCATTATCGGCGTATTCGACGATATTTGAGAAGTCCAGACAGGGTTCCAGCAATCTTCCGTTATCGAAGCCGCTAGTCTGGAGTTGGGCCCACGTCCCTGGTTGCATGCGCGCAGCGAGGTCGCCCAGTACGGTCGCCGCCCCAGCAGATTGTAAGGCGACGAGGATCAGAGGAAGGCATGCCAGTCGCCAGGGCAGAGGCACCCATTGCTCCGTCCCGTTGTTAATGTGTACTCCAGTATGAGGTCGTATCTTGTGGTCCAGCTTGTGGAAGCATTGGACCCCGTTTTTGAACTGTGCCACTTTTAGCATTAAGGACTCCAATGCCCATCGTTTCAACATGCTGTAGATCCCTCCCTCAATCACTTGTAGATCATGTGGCAGCTCATGTGCCAACGACGGATCCACCGTCATAGCCGGTAGGTTCCCGCTGGAAGCGGCTTTCAGGACGCCGGTCCCGGGAGAAGGTAAAGCCATCATACCGGTCTAGGCTGGATGCCTCTTTGACCGATTGGCTACTACCGCGACAATCATATCCTCATCCACGCTAACTCATATCAACCCAAAGCATCCGGACTGGAGTACATGGCGATAGCTGGGGGATCAATAGAGGGCAGTTCGTATCGTTCGCCTCAGTCAGTTGGCGTACGATTCAAGCTTTCCTAGCAGTGACATCAGTGCAGTGATCTGATGTCTGCAATAAGAGGGGTAAAAGGGGCGCACACCACTGGCATGATCCGGATTTCGCAAGCTCCTACAATCTTGCACCATAGCAGCCGACAATTGAAACCCACAATTGCCAGCATTCCACATGAGGTCGTCTTCCGCCGAGTTTTCTAGGCTTTTCCTCACTTCTGCACCGAGAGAGAACATCTTCCTCCGGATCAATCGTTGACGCACTATAAACCAATTTGTCAGAATAGTCACTCGCATATTTCACCCCATGCCTCGATGGCCGATTGACGCCGGCTTGAGGGCGATGCGGTGGCGGAAAAATTTTCGCTGACGTCGGTCGGTGGCGGTACGTGGCAACAACACTATCACCGCCACAGTGGCGTGCTCTTGTCTTCACGGTATCCTCGCCTTGCCCCGGCCCGTGGCTCGATGCCGCTCAATGCCCTCTACCCCGCCGAAGCTCATTGAATCGGCGTGTTCATGTCGGCCTGGATTTCTCCGCCGGATAACGCCCGGTTGTAGACGCGCACCTCGTCGATTCGGCCTTTAAACCACTCGGGCCACACGCTGTTCCCCCCGATCCGAAGCGGACGCGTTGAGGTCAGGATACTGCCTGAGACCGAGCGGCTCGATACCTGCACGCCGTTGACGTAGAGGCGAAGAACTGATCCATTATAGGTGGTGGCCAGGTGCGTCCAGGTGTTGAGTGGGAGTTGGGACGGACCACGCAGTATTTCATCCTTGCCGTTGACAAACACGTGGCCGCTGGGTTTTTTGGAGTCTGTACTCGAATATAGAGCATAGATCAGCTGTCCCGATTGTTCTTTAATCACAATGGTACGCCAGCCGGTATTCGTCGTAGGATACACCCAGGCCGCCAGCGTCATCCCGGTGGTGAGATCGAGGGAGGGGGCATCGTTGACCGTCACCCAGTCATTCACGCCGTCGAAGGTGAGCGCCTTGCCAAACCTCCCGCTGCTGGTCCAGGCAGCGCCGGAGATGGTGCCGTGGTTGCCATTACCCGAAAGATCGGTGATGACAGTGCCGCTGCCTTCATTGAAGCCATAAGCGGCCACCAGACCCGTGGAATTTACGGACACAGTAATATAGTGGGCTTTGACTTCGCTATCTGAGCCGCCGGGGCCGGTCACCGTGAGGCTGACGGTATAGCTGCCGGGGGCGGCGTAGGTGTGGCTGGGGTTTTGTGCCGTGCTGGTGGCGCCATCGCCAAAATCCCAGCTCCAGCCCGTGATGCTGCCGCTGGAGCCGTCGCGGAAGGCGACGGGCAGCGGGGCGGCGCCAGAGGTGGGAGCGCCGCTGAAGGCGGCCACTGGCGGGGGCTCCGATGGAGCGGTGGCGGTGATATAGTTAATTTTCGTGGCGGTAGTGGAGCCGCCGGGGCCGGTCACCGTGAGGCTGACGGTATAGCTGCCGGGGGCGGCGTAGGTGTGGCTGGGGTTTTGTGCCGTGCTGGTGGCGCCATCGCCAAAATCCCAGCTCCAGTCCGTGATGCTGCCGCTGGAGCCGTCGCGGAAGGCGACGGGCAGCGGGGCGGCGCCAGAGGTGGGGGCACCGCTGAAGGCAGCCACTGGCGGGGGTACATCAACGGTGACGTAAGCAGCCTTGGTTTCCGTATCCGAGCCGCCGGGGCCGGTCACCGTGAGGCTGACGGTGTAGCTGCCGGGGGCGGTGTAGGTGTGGCTGGGGTTTTGCGCCGTGCTGGTGGCGCCATCGCCAAAATCCCAGCTCCAGTCCGTGATGCTGCCGCTGGAGCCGTCGCGGAAGGCGACGGGCAGCGGGGCGGCGCCAGAGGTGGGGGCACCGCTGAAGGCAGCCACTGGTGCTCCCCCTGGCGGCGGTGTCACAGGGGTGTTCATATCGGTCTGGATTTCGCTGGTGGTCAGGGCTCGATTGTAAATGCGCACCTCATCAATGGTCCCATCGAAGTGATCGACGTTGCCGCCAAACTGGCCAATGAACAGCGGGGCCGTATTGCCGGCCGGGGCCAGAGTCTGAGCCGTGCTGCGATCGAGGGTGCCGTTGACGTACAGGCGCACGGTCGTCCCGTCCCAGGTGCAGGCGAGGTGATAGAACTGGCCGGCGATGGGGCTGAGGCTCGCATCGAGCCGGAGAGAGGAGGTGCCATCACCGAGGATGCAGCGGATGAGGTTGGTATTGGTGATTTCGAGCGCATAGTTATGGACGGCATCGGTGTTGGCGTTCCCTTTGGCGATCACGCCATGCCATTTGCCCAGGGCATTGAGTTTCACCCATGCCGCGACAGTGCCCCGAGTACTCAGGTCGAGGCTGGAGGTATCAGGCACAGAGACGAAGTCATCTACGCCGTCGAAAACGAGGGCACTGCTGAATTTTCCCTGGGCGGTCCAGATGCCGCCAGAGATCGTGCCGGTGTGGCCATTACCCGAGTCATCGGCCACAGTGGTGCCACTACCTTCATCGAAGCTATATGCAGCGACTAGGCCTGAAGGCATAGGGGAATCAGGAGAGGGAATGGAGCTCATTTCGTCCGAGTAGTTGCTCTCGTTATCAGAGTTGTCATAGGCCGTGACGCTGAAATAATAAAGTTGGCCATCCTGAAGGCCTGAGAGGGTGTAGGTAGTATGATTGCCCACATCGACGCTAAACTCGTAACTCCCGCTGAGATGGCCGCTCGTACGTCCGTAATACAGCATATACCCGGCTAGGTCGGTGAGAGGTGTTCCGTCCTCGTTAGTTAGCGGAGGATCCCAGGATAATCGAACTTGACCGGCTTGAACTGTCAAAGCCATAGTGACACTGATCATCATGAGCACTGTAACGAGCGCAATAGGCACTTGTCTATCTAGCATATGGCAACCTCCATGAACACGGCCTCCATCCAAAGCCGCTCGATTATCATTGATGATCCACAACGCATGTCTTCAGGCGGTCCCTCGTCTCGGCCTGACTCTGGTTCAGCACCTGGAGATCTCATCGCCATTGCTCGCTTGCTTTCCACGTGATCACTCCCTTTGGTGTGCTGGACATGTGCGGCTTAACCATCCGCAACTGACTTGGTTCGGTTTTCCTCGTCACAACCTTGTCGTTGCTGGGTTCGTAAATGCACCCGTCGCTCTCCGGTAAGCGATGGCATTGGAGGACTGCATAACTTTCCACGATGTGCTGAAACGCCTGACGGCTTAGGGGCGCCACAACACCCTGATGGACAAGGTGTGTTCTGATATGGCTGGAAAGACACACAATGGGTGTTACAGAGAGAAGAGGTATACATCTCGACGGGGGGAAGTCCGCTCGAATGGGCAATTGCAGGGTCCAGCAAAATCGGGCGCCGATGGATCGATCGGTCATGAGAATGTTCTTCCAAACGGTTGCACCTCGGAAAGAATCGGAAAGAACGCGATCATCCTGCCCTAGCACCGATCGATTATATCTAATTATATCGATTTTGTCAAATTTTCTATTATTTTTATCATTATTATCTTGGAGAAGACTAGCAAGAGCGGAGGTCAACGTGATGGTGTACAGCCTGTTGTGAATAGCTGCAGACACGCAATGGTGCCGTTCATGCCGTCCCGGGGGTTCCAACCGATCGCGCCAATATATTCGAGGGGGTTTGGCAGTGCTTTCACTCCCTTGAGGGATATGATCCCGACACACCATACATGCTGCATCTCCGCCCCATGCTAAATCGAGGACGAGTAAGGACGGGCAGGGGGATGCGAGACAAACGAACAGCCACGGTCATGAAGGTGCCACCTTATCTTGAGTTGCCAATACCGACTGGCAGCGCTTGGCCTCCTCTGTGTTTTCGGCATCGTCGTTTCGTCCGGAGTGCGGGCGCTCGCCTTGGCGTTGCCATCTACCCGTCTTTTGATGCTCTCAAGACGATCTCCGTCATCTTATCTCTCATCCTAGCGAACACGAGCCTTGTTTGGTCAGGGAGTAAGTACCTATTTCTGCCTTTAGAGGAAAAAGATTTTTCTTTCTATCTCGACAAGCAAGGACAGACTACGAATGCCAATCTTTATCTCTACAGCTCGCTTTCCCTGCTGAATCTTAATAAAACATCGGTGGTATTCAGTATTTCTCATCAGACTTTCAAACATGTTTCACCACTAATTGTAATTGATATTACACCTGAGAATGAGTTCTATATGCAGTCAGAATTTCTTGACTTCACAATCTGGGGTCAGCTTGGAAATTTTTTCAATAAAGATATCGAAATTATAAAAATGGAAACTGAAATTCTGCAAGTTTTGAAGGAAATAGAAAAGGTTAATAAAAAATATAAAGAACTTCTTGATTCCGGTTTGATCTTTGCAGTTAGATTGGAGAAAATTATTACAATTAATAAAATGAATTTCGTTAAGTCAACAAGGGAAACTGACACAGACAAAATAGATAAGGGGAAACTCAACCTAATACAATCGGAAATTGATAGTAGTATGCTCCATATGTATGAAAGCGAATCGAGATGGGAAAGGCTACGAGATGATATTCATTTCCGGGTGGGAAAAGGGGATATAATGGAGCCAGGCTTCTATAGCACTGCTTACGTACAATCTGTCAATACTTCCCAAAAACTCGAGGCCGATGAACCCGAAATCGATAGTCTTCTCTTTCGAATCTTTTATAATATGATTGCATTGATCAAATACTTCCGAGACAACAAAGTAGAATCTTTCATTTACGTTTCCTTACTGCTGTTAGTGACTACTTTCATCAAAGTGCTATTCACAAGGTAACGCTCCAAAAAGATGCACCCACTACTCTGTCACCTTCTGACGATTGCCTTATTGTGCTGTACACTTCTTCTAGGTTGTACAGCCTCCGAGGACGCTGCCCTCACCGAACGGCTAAGGCGCGCCCGAGCCGCCCTCAAAGCCAAGCGTTACCATGAGGTTCTGCGCCTCCTACAGGAAACCCATAACGATGCCCAACAACTACCCAACAAGGAACCCGATAAAGAATACTTTCGGATGGAGGGTCTGGCATCGCTCAAACTAGGAGATTATCGTCGTGCCGTCGATGCCCTTGAGAAGGCCCAGCCTGACTCCATGGAATTACGAATCTATATAGCTTATCTCCATCTCTTGTTGGGCGACGCTCAGCGGGCAAAAGCCATAGCAACCACTCTCGCAAGTCATTATGGTCAACGGCCAGCGATCTCTATTTTGCTGGGCAATATCAGCTTGAAAGAACATGTCTATCATGAAGCCGAGAAACATTTCCGGACCGCATCCCTCTTGGATCGATCCTCGGCAAAGGCCTATATTGGGCTAGCCAACACATATCTCCTCCAGCGTTATTTCAGCAAAGCAGAGGAGAATTACTTAAAAGCTGTGGTATTGTCAAAGAATGATCCTCGTGCGTATATTGCATTATTGAACTATTATATTACAACTGGAAGATACGATGATGGCATATATACTTCTAATATCGCATTAAGCCGATACCAGAGTGATATAAACTTGCTGCTTGTTCAATATAATATATATATAAATATGGGAAAAATCGAAGAGGGAATTAACGTACTCGAAAAATCTCTGCAGATATTCCCTCATTCCATTGACCTGAAAATCAGACTTACGAGGGGTTATTATAATACCGGTCAATTAGATAAGGCATATCATCTCATTAAAAATTTATTATCCGAAGATCACGAAAATTATTATGGCCAAATCCTTATGGGAGAATACTGCTTACGGAAGAATGACCTTGAAATGGCATTATTTTATTTCAACAAGGCCTTATTCACAAACAGCAATTCATATATTGTTAATTATTATGTTGGATTAATCCATCTGATCAAAAATAACACCAAGTCCGCAATACATTTCCTCGAGAGGTCCATACAACAGTACCCAGGATTCGTAAAATCTCATCTATTATTATCAATAATCTATATCTATCGCCATAAGTATGATCTTGCTTCAGAGCATACGAAAGCTGTACTACAGCTTGATCCTGGTAACATTAACGCTCACTTAATCAATGGAATTTCTCTATACTTTCAGAATTATCTATTTGAATCAAAATATGAGTTCGATGTCGTCCATTTTCTTGAAAAGAAAAACTTAGCCTCACATATTTTTCTATCATTAATAGCTCTAGAAATGAAAGATCTTAAGCAAGCAGAGCACATTATTTCAAGAATTGATCATATGTATATTGAAAAATTATTTTTACAATTGGAAATTTTTCGTGTGCTTGATGAATATCCTATAAATACCGTGGCGAAATTTTTCGATGCATACATGAAAAGCTATCCCCATTATCTTACCTTTATTCTACTATCACACTTTTATAAAGAATATAATGATTTTGGAAAAGCGGAAGAATATCTCTTGAAAGCTAAAGACAGCAACGCTAGTATTGTTATCCCGTATTATGAGCTGGCAAAATTCGCGGTGAGGCAGGGCCATCATGCGGAGGCAATTACCTACCTGCAACAAGCGATTGAACGCCAACCCTCCTTCGTGAAAGCTTACATCGCTCTGGGTAACCTATACGAACAAGCCAAAGATTATCAGAAGGCAAAGATAACTTATGAAACAGGCTTGCGCTACATGCCTGATAATAGCGCCCTCTTGAATAATCTCGCTTGGATAAACCTTGTTCACTTTGGTGATCGGGCGGCGGCCTACGTTGGCATCAGAAAAGCTCTAAGCCTTAGCCCGGAGGATCCGGATATCCAGGATACCCTGGCATGGTGGTATTACCTCAACGATGACCACCAACATGCTCTGGCCCTGCTGAGGAATCTCACCGCAGCCCGCCCTCTGAACCCGCTATATCATTATCATCTCGGCATGGTGTACCTCAAGCTCGGGGAGCAACAGGCAGCACGACACCATCTTTACAAGTCGATGGAATTGGGTATAGATGACGAGTCTCGGCGAGTTATTGGGGATCTCTTGAAATGAACTCCAACCTCCGCCCCCTGGCATGGCTCACCGTTTTTCTCTTCTGGTCTGCATTTGCGCAATCCCAGGAAGAGATCACCGAAGAGTACGTGGTGCACAACCTGAGTGGCAATAGCCACGGATCCATCCTTGAGGCACCCCTTGGATTTGCGTTTACACTGACGTTTTTCCCTCCAAGCAGCGGAGCGCCGATAGCGCGACAACACGTAGCTGAGGGGAAAGCAGGGCTGGATGAGGAGTTTTACAAGAAACTGATTCCGATCGGTAGGGCTTTGGAAAGCGACGCTTTGCAAGGCTTTCATTATGAGATCGAGGTCCAGGGCGATGCTGGCGCTGCCGACGACCGCGCACGGCAACTGTCGCTACAAGTGGCCGAAACCATCCAATGGTTTTTGATCACCTATTTCGCCATCGGCGCTGAACGCTTGAGCATAATTCGGCCTGAAGCTGCTTCCCCGAGAAGCAGCTCTGTCGCAGATTCCACAACCACCTCGCGCTGGCGCGTGGAAATACGGGTGGTTGATCGGTAGCAGCAAAGATCCCGGTTTAGCAGCGCTAGTGGCCACCCTCCTATCCTTGCCCCAACGGAGCTCCACATGCCTGTAACACATGGAGCCATCAGCGCTGCCCGCACGGCTACCACTTAAAGCCTTGAGATGAGGCTGAGACAACCCCCTCGGCTATTTCGATCCGTGGTTTCCGTGGCGCCGGTGCTCAGTCATCGGCTTCGCTGTACAGGCCACATACTTCCTGCATGGGTGCTGATCCTTGGATGCCTGGTTGTTGCATATGCTCAGCCGATCAGGATCATGCCATTGGGCGATTCGATTACAACGAGCGTAACCGGAAACGCTAGCTATCGCTACTATCTCTGGCAGCACTTCCAGTCGGCAGGTTATCAAGTTGATTTTGTCGGCAGTCAATATGGCGTCTACGGTGGTCCACCGCTCTATACCGATTTCGATCAGGACCATGAAGGTCATTGGGGATGGCGGGTCGATGAGATTCTCGCGAACATCGACGCGTGGGCGAATGCCTTCCAGCCTGACATCGTGCTCATCCATCTCGGTCATAACGATCTCTGGCAAGGACAAGGTGTTAGCGGCACAGTCGACGAGCTTGCCCAATTGATCGATGTCTTGCGGCTGGTGAACCCTACCGTGCAGATCTTGGTGGCGCAGGTCATTCCTTCGACTGAAAGCGCACTTGCCGAGCTTCCTAGTTTGAATGCGCAGATACCGGCCATGGCGGCAGCCAAAACCACCAGTCAATCCCTGGTGATTGTCGTCGATCAGTACAGTGAGTTCGATGCCACTTTGGATACATGGGATGGCGTTCACGCCAACGCGGCAGGAGAGCAGAAGATGGCCGACAGATGGTTTGCCTGGCTAGCTCGTCTGTTGAGCCCCGTCTGCCTGCAGAACTGCCTGCGTTCAACCAACATTCGTATGAGGTCGCAGCGGTTCGGGGAAACCCCTATGGTTGGAGCGATGGTTGTCGTCAGGGATGAAAACGGCTCTTGGGTCCAGGATGCGACGGTCGATGTTGCCCTCACATTGCCCAATGGATCGATTCTCCATCAAAGCGCTTCGACCAGTTTAACCGGTTACACCATGCTTAGGACCACTCTCATCGACAATGGTCCTTATAGCATACAAGTCGAAAACATTACGAAGTCTGGGTATCGTTTTGACATCTATACTAGCGTTCTGAGCAAGAGCTTTACCGGGTAAGCGCGTTGGTCCCATGCTTTAGATACCGTGTCAGTAGGAGAAATCGCTTTCAAGTCAACTGATTCGTGCTAAACATCGCTCAATCGGGCTACTTGATAGCGCATTTTAGGAGTGAACCACATGTTATCAGGCTATTCCATGGTCGTCGCCAGTCAAGAGCAGGTCTCATGCGATTTGGCGGGCGAAGTAGTGATCCTCCACCTCAAATCTGGAATGTATTATGGACTCAATGCCGTTGGATCTCGGATTTGGAATCTGATCCAGACGCCGATGCGGGTCAACGACATCAGGGAGGTTTTGCTCCAAGAACACGACGTTGCACCCGAGCAATGCGAACGCGACCTTATCCTCTTTCTCGATGACATGGCAGTTCACGAGTTGATCGAGGTTAAAAATGGGGCGGATACGTAGCCTGCTTCGCTTATCTGCACGCGACCTATGGTTGCTAATCACCTCGGCATTGTTGCTCGTCGCTATCCAGTCCGGCCTCAAGTTTCTGCCGTTTCAGACCGTGCAGCGGCTTCTAACACGTATCAGTCAATCCGCATCATCGCGGCAAGCAGCTGATCGGCGCTCAATCGGCCGAGTCGTCTGGGCCGTTGACACCGTCAGCCGACATATTCCAGGAATCAGTACTTGCCTGACCAGGGGGTTAGTTGCTCAGGCATTGCTGTGCAGATATGGTCACCCTGCCCAACTCCGCATCGGCGTGGCACACAGCGACGCAAAGCAATTGCAGGCCCATGCCTGGGTTGAAATCGATGACACGATCGTGCTCGGAGGCCTACAAGATCTTGCTCGCTATGTCCCCTTCCCGCTATTGGACAAAGAAGGCCGTGAGCGCCATCGTTGGCATCTCTTTCCTTGACGGCCGCCCGGTGGAGCAGATGGTCTTGCGGCGCATGGTGGCGACTCTGGCGCATCGTGGTCCAGACGGCCAGGGCGTATGGAGCGAAGGGACTATCGGTCTGGGCCACCGGTTACTGCGGACCACCCCTGAGTCTCGGCTGGAAACGTTGCCCATCGCCAACGCGTGTGGCGATCTGGTCATCTCCGCCGACGCCCGCCTCGATAACCGGGATGCCTTACTGGCTAGTCTCGGTTTATCCCACTTCCCGAGCCAGGAAATTCCTGACAGCCGAGTGATCTTAGCCGCCTACGAACGATGGGGAGAGCGCTGTCCTGAGTACTTGCTCGGCGACTTCGCCTTCGCGATTTGGGATCGCCGCGCCCGGGCGCTCTTCTGTGCCAGGGACCACTTCGGCGTCAAACCATTGTATTATTTCTACCAACCTCAGAAAGTCTTCGTGTTTGCCTCCGAGATCAAAGCCCTGCTGTGTTACCCAGAAATCTCGTGCCGTCTCAATGAGTTGAGAGTGGCGGACTACCTCGTCAAGAATTTCGAGGATAAGACGATCACCTTCCACCAGGGGATTCTTCGGCTGCCTCCAGGGCACAGGCTGATGGTTGGTTTGAAGGGTATGCACCTGTCCCCGTTTTGGGAGCCCGACCTCTCGGCCGAAGTACGCTTGCGCTCCGATGCGGAATATGCCGAGGCCTTTCGGGAGATTTTCACCGAAGCCGTGCGTTGTCGGTTGCGCAGTGCGTTCCCAATAGGGTCCATGTTGAGCGGCGGTTTGGACTCCTCATCAATCACCTGTATGATGCGCCACATGCTCAGCGGAGATCCCACCCGACATCCACACACGTTTTCAGCGATCTTCCCGAGCTTGCCGGCAGCGGATCTGCGCAAGATCGATGAACGACGGTATGTGTCCAGCGTCGTAGCCATGGGGGGGGTATGTCCGCACTACGTACTGGCGGACCGGCTCAGCCCCTTAACCGACTTCGACCGGGTCCTTCGACACATGGATGAGGCCATCTTTGCGCCAAACCTGTATATGCATTGGGCTCTCTATGCTGCTGCGCACCAGGAAGGGGTACGTGTCCTGCTCGACGGCATCGACGGCGATAGCACCGTCTCTCACGGTTTTGAGTATCTGCCGGAACTCGCCCGGCTAGGGAAGTGGCGGACACTCTACAGCGAAGCGGTTGCCTTATCGAGGCAGTCCAAGGCTTTTAGTCCGCCGCGTCGGGTCGTCTGGCGGTTGGGGTTCAGCCCTCTTGTACCGGAGTTTGCCAGAGCCATGGGGCGGAGACTGCGGGGACATCCTGCGCCGCTTTGGGCTGGGCATTCGGTCATCAAGCGTGACTTCGCGCAACGCATAGGCGTTACAGAGCGTGTACAAGCCCTTCTGAAAAACGATGCGAGGCCGCCACGCACACCTAGGGAAAAACATTGGCATGGACTGCACTCCGGCATTTTCCCTTACGCGTTGGAGCTTGCCGACAAGGCGGCTGCAGCCTTCGCGGTTGAGCCGCGTTATCCCTTCTTCGACCGACGTTTGGTGGAGTTCTGTCTGGCCATTCCCCCCGACCAAAAGCTCCATCAGGGATGGACAAGAGTCGTCATGCGACGCGCCATGACCGACATTCTGCCGCCGGCAGTCCAATGGCGATTCGATAAGGCAAATCTGTTTCCAAACTTCAAACGACAATTGTGGAACAGCGAAAGGCAAATGTTAGAAGAGGTCATTGTGAGGCCCCCCCGGGCCATCGAGCCATACGTTGATCTGGATCGTCTGTGGGGCATTTACCAACGGTATACAGCTCGGCCCATGCAGGCAGACGATGAAGCCCTTACCATCTATGGCACAGTGGTCTTAGCCCTATGGTTACGTCGGCTAGGCATGGCTGTGTAAGGCAGTCCTGTAGCGATTGCCGTAACGCTGCGGAAACGTACAGCAGGAAACCGGCGTACTACTGCTGTGCGTTATACGCGTCCCTCCAAAGTTATGAGCCAGCCGTAATCTCTCATGTAGCAAAATTTTTCTTGACAACGATCGCACATTTCCTTATATATTGCTCAGTATTGACTCATGTGTAGTGCGCCATTGAGATGGTTTGTAGTCGTGACAGTAGGAGGAATGCTGTGGAAGTCAATCCGCAACAACAAGCCAAAAAAGGTTGGAACCAGCCGCAGCTAATCGTCTATGGCCCACTGGAGAAGATCACTGGCCAGACAGTGAAGTATGTAGGCGGTTATGATGGAATTATTTTCCAGATGCCAGATGGTACCCAGATAACTGCCAGTTAATTTCGCAAACCTTCTCCCTCGGGCAAGCCCTGCGTAGCCTTTCGTACGGCGGTATAAGCTTTGCTCTGTATATGCCGATCGATGGCGCTGCATCGATCAGCTGTCAGCAGATCGGATCTTTTCCTTTGCCGTGTGGTGACAGCTATGTCCCTCTCCCACAGTATGAGCTGCGCAAAGTCAGGGCGTGGCCCAGGCATACCCCTCTACCATCCATGGGGATGTATCTAGCCAACAGGCCGCTGAACAGCTCCTTTCTCAGCGTCAACAATGAGGATCTCCAACGGTCAGGCAAAGATGCTCGCCAATGAAATCGGTAGCTGAAGAACATCGCCGTCCCCTACTCGGGAGGTCAAAAAGAATTTTTCCGCAGCTCGTTAGATGATATCCGCACGCACTATGTTTTCCTATTATGCCTATGGTCTAGGTATACATTCCACCCTACCGTTACCGGAGTTTCTCGCTGCGCCAGTAAGACGCGATGTTAGCATACGTGTGCAAAGAAATGGCCGACCTGCCCTGGGGGCCTCCGGTCATCAATGGCGCTTTCGGGTCACTTCCGAAGAAACCATCTTGCCCTGTAAGGATGTCGGGGTCTTCACGGTGCGTGGAGGATGCGAAATCCACGTGATGCCGGCGCCTAGTGCAGATGACGACCTGATTCGGCTGTACATCGTCGGGACTATCATGGCTGCTCTGCTCTATCAGAGGGGCTTCTTCGTGCTCCATGCTAGTGCCGTAGCAGTCGAGGGCGATGTCATCGCTTTCCTGGGAGCCTCGGGTTGGGGAAAGTCTTCCATCGCTGCCGCCCTTTACACCCGCGGACATGGCATAGTCGCCGATGACGTCACGGCTGTAGACCTCAACAGCGCTACGGCCAGCGTCATCCCTGCGCTTCCCCAGCTGAAATTGAGTCAAGAGGTGGCGTCTTCCCTCGGATACGATGGAGAGTCACTGTATCGCTTGCACCCCCTGGAGGAGAAGCGTGGCTTTCGCATCACGCATAGGTTTGCCCAGAGCCCCTTACCACTCAGGTGCATATACGTCCTTGCGAAGGATACGGCCCATGTGATCGAGCCTATCCGGCCCTCGGAGGCGATGGTTGAACTGGTGCGACATTCATATCCCACACGCCTGCTCCAACCTGGAGGTCCTTCTCACTTCCATCAATGCGCTCGTCTGGTCAAAGACATCCCGATCTACCGACTGAAGAGGTCTAATTCTATCGCAGCGCTACCCGATCTGGCCCGGTTGGTCGAGGAGCACCTCGCACAAACTCGACCGCTGGTTTAAGGACAGATGCTCTCGCCTACAAGTTGAGACTGAGAACCCGCATGATCTTTCCTGCGAAACGACCCCATGCCACAGCCCAATTTGCCCATTGGCTCAGAGCGGTAGCCCTGATTTGGCAGGCAGCGCGGGGCTGGATGGTTGCCTGGGCCATCCTCTTGGGCATCCAGGGGCTCCTTCCAGTCTTCCTGGTCTACCTTACACGGCTGTTGGTCGACAGCCTCACAGTAGCCATTGGCTCCGGTGGCTCGTGGGAGAACCTGCAGCCCCTTCTAGGTGTCGGCGCTCTGATGGCGGGAAGCATGGTGTTAATGGAGTGTCTGCAGAGCGCCAGCGATTGGATACGCACTGCCCAATCAGAGCTCATCCAAGATCATATCAGCAGCTTGGTGCACCGCAAGTCGACTATAGTCGACCTCTCCTTCTACGAATCCCCAGAGTATTACGATCGTTTGGAGCGGGCTCGCAGCGATGCTCGCACACGTCCTCTAGCTCTGCTAGAAAGCGGCGGCAGCCTGTTGCAAAACGCCATTACCCTCCTGGCCATGGCCATCGTGTTGATTTCCTACGGCATCTGGCTGCCCTTTCTTTTACTGCTGAGCACCCTGCCGGGGTTCTCTGTGGTGCTTCGCTTCAACCGACGCTTCCACCAATGGTGGGAGTACACAACTCCTGACAGGCGTTGGACTCAGTACTACGATGTCATGCTGACGCATGGTGCGGTGGCTGCCGAGCTCCGAGTCTTCAGCCTCGGCGATCATTTTCGCTCGGCCTATCAAGCCCTGCGCCGTCGGTTACGCACCGAGCGCCTACGGCTGACGCAACAGCAGAACCTAGCCCGACTGAGCGCTAACGCAACGGCTCTGCTGGTCGCCGGCAGCGCCATGAGCTGGATGCTTTGGAGGGCCTTGCAGGGATTCGCGACTCTCGGTGATCTCGTCCTCTTCTATCAGGCCTTCACGCAGGGGCAGAGTATCCTGCGCTCGCTTCTCGGGAACCTTGGTCAGATCCATGCCAATAGCCTGTTTTTGGGCAATCTGTTTGAGTTTTTGGATCTCCAACCGCAAATCGTCGATCCGCTTAAGCCAATCCCTGCCCCCACGACGCTGAAGCGCGAGATCCGCTTTCGACAAGTCACCTTTCGCTATCCTGGGAGCGAGCGTGCGGTCTTACAGGACTTCGATCTCGCGATTCCCTCTGGTCAGGTCGTCGCTATTGTTGGCGCCAACGGTGCTGGCAAGAGCACCTTGGTCAAACTCTTGTGCCGCTTTTATGATCCTGAGGCGGGCCGCATCGAGATCGATGGCGTCGATGTCCGTGACATAGCGCTCGCCGAGCTCCGCCGTTTCATTACCGTCCTGTTTCAGGTGCCGGTGACCTACCATGCGACCGCCGCTCAGTGCATCGCCATGGGCGATGTGTCGGCAGCACCAAGCCCAGATGAGATCGAGATGGCCGCACGAGGTGCCGGCGCTCATGCCGTCATCGCTCGTTTACCATATGGCTATAACACATTATTGGGCAAGTGGTTTGCCGAGGGCGCTGAGTTGAGTGTGGGCGAATGGCAGCGGATCGCCCTGGCCCGCGCTTTTCTGCGACGGGCGCAGCTCATCATCCTCGACGAGCCAACCAGTTTCATGGATTCCTGGGCTGAGGCTGATTGGTTGGGACGACTGCGTGTCTTAGCCAATGGTCGCACTGCCATCGTGATCACTCACCGCTTCACCACGGCCATGCAAGCCGATACGATTCACGTGATGCACAATGGCCAGATCGTAGAATCGGGCAGCCATGATGAGCTGATGCGCCACGGTGGCCTCTACGCTGAATCCTGGGCGGCACAGATGAATGTCAGCTCTGGCCATTGCCTATCGCGGCCAGCCGACTCGCCTTTGGTGTCCCAGGCACCGCCTCCAAGTACCATCGGCTGCCCTTGTGACCCGTCCGTCAGGGAGCGATCCATCGCCACTCACGATGGCTCCCCAGACAGCGTTGCTGCTCCTGACACGATATGTGGAGGGAGATCTTGACCGGGCAACTGGCGATCGTTCCAGGAGTGGCCATGGGTCCCGAAACCCGGTTGCTTCTGTGTTGTGCTCGGACCCATATGGACGCGGAGAGTGCCGAGTCCATCAGGACCATACTGCAAGCGGGGATCGATTGGACCTATCTGATGAAGATCGCGCTTCTACATAGAATGACACCGCTCCTGTACTGGCATCTTCACACCATATGCCCAGAGGTTGTTCCATTGCCTGCCCTGGATCAGCTCCGCAGCCATTTCCACGCTAACGCGCGACGCAATCTTTTCCTGACCATGGAATTGCTCAAGCTGCTGAAGCTGTTCGCTGCGCAAGAGATCACCGCAATCCCTTTCAAAGGTCCTATGCTGGCCTCCGCAGCGTACGGTAATCTCTCGCTTCGGCAGTTCCGCGACCTAGACATCCTGGTCCGCAAACGGGACATTGTGAGGGCAAAAGCCGCGCTAGCCTCACTGGGCTATCGCGCAGCCATCGAACCACCGCAGAGACAGGATGCCGAGTTTCTCCAGTCTAAATATCATATTCTGATCAGCGAAGATGGTCGCGTCAGAATCGATCTGCAATGGCGTGTAGCCGGCCCAGCCTTCTCCTTCCCGCTCGATACCCACCGCTTCTGGGAGCACCTGCAGCTAGGATCCTTGGCTGGCACCACGGTGCTCCATCTTTCACCGGAGAACACCCTCCTCCTGCTCAGCGTGCACGGGTGCAAGCACCACTGGGAACGGTTGACATGGATCTGTGACGTGGCGCAAGTGATCCGTACACATCCGGGAATGGATTGGGGACAAATCCTGGACCATGCTGCTAACATAGGCGTACAGCGCATGCTTGCCCTTGGCCTTTTCCTGGCCAACGGCCTTCTAGGCACGGCTCTTCCAGATAAAGTCTGGCGAAGAATACTGGCCGACCATGCCGTTAAAGCACTCGCCACACAGGTCTGCCAATGCCTTTTCCGTGAGACCGATAACCCACCCAGACTCTCTACAAAATTTGTCTTCTATCACAGATTGAGAGAACGCATTCAAGATCGCATGCACCATCACTTATACTATCTCTATGCCTATTTCTGGATTGTAGTGACACCGAACGTACATGATCGTGCCCTTCTACCACTGCCGGCCTGTCTTTCATCCCTTCATTACCTGCTTCGCCCCATGCGCTTGCTTTGGATGTATGCTTTGTACCCAAGGAAGTTAAAGCAAGTCATCTGCGAGTGGATTCAATCGATCGATTGAATCCAAGAGCCGTTACGCGAGCGTGAACGCCTATCGACAGGGGCATTTAACGCGACCGCTGGCTATACGACAAGCGCATTACAGGATGCCGCATTCCATGGACTGCAGGGGAATGCTACATTGGGCGTATCATCCTGAAGACCCCCATGCCACAGTATGGGAGACGCTGATGATCACAACTGAGGAAGTCGCTGATGCCGGGCCGCGAGGCCTCATCTTTCCGTGAGAGGCTGCGGCAACAGCTCAGTACGACAAGGGGGCGTCGGAGCGCGATTTTTACCAATGTCTTATGGATTTCGATTTAGAAACAGCTCCCGAGAAAGTCGATGCGAACAGCGTCGTTATCGAGGGTCAGCATGTGCTCGGCTGGGCTGAAAGTACAGCCAGATTTCGTCGGCTTAATTGTGTAGGTGTCGTGACTTAACTTCGTATACCAAAAGAACCCCTAGGCTCGCGTGGTCGTTACCTCAGTGCAGCCTGACGCTCCTGTCAATGTCAAGGTGATGCCTGGGATGCCGATCGAGTCGGCTTCGTTCGTTATCCTTCCCCACACGCGTGTGGAGCCAGTACCGGTACAACGTTCAGGGCCATCAGCGATTGTCTGCATGACCTCGGTGGAAAAGGTGCTCTCATTCCCAACCATGTCATATGTGGTGACGGCGAAGAAATAGATAGAACCTTCCACCAAATCTCCAATGCCCACCTCAGGTGCGTTCGGCGTATTGGTGAGGCTGACGTCGACTCGCAGTGTATAGGCACCTGAACTCGTCCCCATGTACACATAGTAGCCGGCGAGATCGGGTTCTGTGTTGGTGCCCCAGCGCAGCGTGACCTGACCCGCTGCCGCACATGTTGATGCCGCAATCGCGACGATGAGTCCGTAGAACATCCGCACAGTCCAACAGCGACACATCATAGGCTTACCTCAAATCACGATAGTCTACCTACAGCATGGCAGGGGCACCCAAGAGGAATCACCCACAGCTAATTCCGCCAGAGAGATCAAGGGTTATAATCACTCTCAGTGGTAGGAAACTGCGAGCCCTCACCGGCTGCTCTTATTGTCAAGGCGGGGAGCAGTACTACGAGGCTATCTCGGTGACGATACCGATCAACTTGCTCCGTTTCGCCCGCGGTGACCACGACAGGATAACACGGCCACAAGGTTACAATGGACGTATATAGGGTGGGACTTTACCCTCATCCGACACTGGAAGTCAATCGACAATGTTCCGTATCCGTTTCGAATCGCGAGCATTCAACATTTTGAAATGGCTTCAGCCATCAGAAATATGTAGCCGAAGACCACCGGACTTTTATATAATCCCCCAAGCGTTTTCGGACATAGGGCATGGCAAGTTTCCAGGATCTTCCGATGCCGCACGCGTTCAAGATCTGGGAGGGCGTACACACTATCGCTTGTTCACGCCTCTGGGCCATCGTTCTCTTGCTGATATTGCTTCCAGGAACGATAGCCATCTGCGGCGTCACCGAACAGCCTGAGCCCACTCCAGAGCCCGTGCCGGCCATTCCCAGCCCGCCGCCACCGCTTCCTGAGCAGATCCTCTCGCCAATCCCACGCCAATTCGATTGGATGCGCCGCGAGGTGCGACCCAATCCCGCGCTCGAAGCGGTCCTGGGTCTGCAGGAGGTGACCCCCCGCCTGCTGATGACGATCTCTCTCAGTGAGGAGTACTCGGACAATTTCTTTTTGGAGGAGCGCGACCGCGAGGAGGAATATCGGACGCGCCTCACCATCGGGACGGTCTATCGGCTGGAGAGCGGGCGTAGTTTCGTCTCCCTGGCCAATTCGCTGAGTGGCACATACGATGCGCGCGCCGAGGAGGGGAATTTCGCGTTTGCAAATCTCGCTCTAAACGTTGGCCATCAATTGCCACGCTTATCGTTGGCGCTGAGCGAAAGCTTCATCCGCAGCGATGAGGTGGAGGAGGCCAGACCCAGAGGCATTCGCCGGGAGCGACGGACGTTCACAACGAACACCGTCAGTCCCCAGGTGCGCTATGATCTGACGCCAAGGACGGCACTCACCGGGACGTACACCAACACGTTGGTGTGGAATGAGAACGGGGAGCGTAGAAACGGCGAGATTGCAGCTGATGATCAGAGCCGCATCCAGGGTGATAGTGTCTCCCACGCCTTTTCCACGGGGTTACAGCACCAATTCAGCCGTAATCTGATCGGCAGTGGGAATTATACGTTCACCATCATCGACAGCGAGCAAGAGGCTGACACCGTCTCGCATGGCGTTGCTGCAGCCTTCGGCTATATCATCAACCCTAGGACGAGCACCTCACTCCGCGCCTTCGGGACGATCGTCGATCGGCGGGATGGAGCCACGGGTGGGAATAGGGGCGGGATCGGCGAAGAGGATTCGAACATCTACGGCCTCAGCCTCGGGGTGCGGCGCCAACTCACCACGTTCCTGGCCGCCTTCGTCTCGGTGGGACCGACTGTCGTCAGTCGTGAGGACAGACCCACACGGGTGTTTGCCGCCTGGCAGGCAAGCCTAGACGGTAGACTGCCGCTTACACGGCACAGCAGCTTGAGCTTTTCCACCCAGCAGAGCATCACGGATACCGCCGGCGACATCGACGACGTTGGCCTAGTGCTGAGCCAATCGGCCACGGCCATCTTGAATTATACCGTCCTGCGTAATCTGTTTGCGTCGGTCTTCGCCAATTATACCCGCACGGAACTTCTAGAAGACATCGCGACAAATGTCCCTACCCAAGACCGCGAGTTCACCTCCTGGAGCATCGGCGCGACGCTGTCCTATGCCTTGACGCCGGTCTGGTCGCTGTCGGTGCGTTACCAATACCAACGCCGCGATTCAGATGTGCCAGCGGAAGCCACTTTCGATGGTACCCGGCTTGGCGGCAGTTTCGATGAAAACCGCGTTATCTTCTCCCTCACTGCCGCCTTTCCCATCTTTTGACCTCCCAGTGTCACGCCTTATGTTCATCCCACCGCTTCTACGTTAGTCCAACCGAAGTCACTGCAAGAACCCAGATCGGCTGCCGAGGGCTTCGAATCCTTTTACCCAGCCAGGCATCGTGCCACATTCAGGCGAACGCCTTATGCTCTTCCCTGCCTCGTGAAATTTTAGGCCTCCATGCTCCACCGTGGCCACTGGACTAACGGGATGCCGGCAAGCGTTGTGCTGATCCTTTGGGCATGGAGGATCAGCGCAACGGTACGGAGGGCACTAAGAGGCCACACGTTCACCCGCTCCTCCTCGATAGGGCGATTCTGATGATCGCAGGCGGGCCTAGGATTGCATCGGAGAAGCTCGCCTGCTATCAGGCTCTAAGCGTAGAAGCTTGGCCTACTAGCCTACTAACGGATGATAATATAGCCCACGACATCGGAGTTCAGCGGTGTGGCCCCATCGGCATTGAGGTCGGAGGCATCGTCAATCTTCAGATCAATGCCCCTGAGATCCTTCTGTTCCCACCGTACATTGATCGGGTTACCTCCTTGACTGGATTGGATATCAGCCAGAAACACCGGGGCATCGGCATAACCCTCTGTGAACGTGAGCGTAGAAAACCGCCAACGTGTGACATCTCGCGTCCTGTTCACCTCGAAGGCGAGGTCGTCAAGTGCCCCTTTGGATGGTTCCCAGGCCAAGTATGAGATAGTCTGCAGGGCGTCGAGGCTGTGAGGGATCCTCCGTGGTTGCAGCCGGAACTGAAATCCTTTCTGGCTGACGAGCGTTGGCCGACCGGTTGCGGCAACGGATTCCTGGGCATTGGTGATTGCCGTCATCACCACCGGGGTAACCCGAAATGGTTGGCTGAAGGCAATCGAGTATACGGGATATGCTGGGTCAGCATCAATGGTCCCGCTTTCCAGGGAAGCGCCATCCGCCAAACGGAAGCGTCCGCGCTCGATGACGAGATAACCAACCGTCTCGGGTGCAAGTGTTCGACTCCCCCCATCCCATGGCTCGAGGCGTATCTCAAATCCTGTCGCATCGATCTGGCGAATGCCTATGACTGCCAGCGTGGCGTGATGGTAGCTCGCGGCTTTGGCTACCACAATCGGGTCGGTAAAACGTTTGCTTAGATCCACACGCTTCCATTGATGATCGACCATTACCTCGCCGATTTCAATGTAGTCTGAGGTCAGAAGGCCGGAGCTGGCCGTCGTGGTCGTGGATAGTCTCGACGTCGAGGAGCCACTGGCCGTTTGCTGTCTAGTACTCCCGTGAGAAGGAGTCGATTTGCCGAGCGCCGACAGGAGGTCGCCGAGCTTCAGAGGTGCACGTAGGTTCTGCACCATAAGAGCCCCACTAGTAGTCGCCGAGATCCCTTTCTGCATGTCGGCTTGGATTTCACTGGCCGTTAGTGCACGGTTATAGATGCGGACCTCATCGATACGTCCCTGAAAATACTCCCCCCAGACACTGTTGCCGCCGATGCGCAGCGGGTTGCCGGACGTTACAATCGTACCAGCGACCGATCGACTCGCCTGCTGCGCGCCGTTCACGTAGAGCTGAAGCACAGATCCATTATACGTGGCGGCAAGGTGCGTCCAGGTGTTAGTCGGCAGTCTCGACGGGCCGGGCAGCTTCACGTTACTGCCGTTCGTCAATACACTCTGCACAAGCGGCTGGTTCGTGCTCGAGCTGGCATAGAGGGCGTAAGTTAGATGCCCAGGTCGTTCTTTAAGCACGACGGTGCGCCAATAGGTGGTCGCAGTGGGATAAACCCAGGCCTCCAAGGTCATGCCGGTGGTGAGGTCAAGGGAGGGAGCATCGTTGATCGTCACTAAGTCATTGACCCCGTCGAAGACGAGTGCCTTGCCAAAGCGCGCGCTACTGGTCCATGTTGCCCCCGAGATGGTACCATGGTTGCCATTCCCGGAGGCATCGTTCACCTTCGTGCCGGTCCCCTCATCGAAGCTATAGGCGGCGACCAAGCCTGAGGAAGATGCAGGCGGTTGCGACACGGTGATATAGCCCTTCTTCGTGACGGTATTAGAGAGGCCGCCGCCAGAGACAGTGAGGGTCACGTCATAGGTGCCTGGGTTTTTATAGGTATAGGTGACATTGCGCTGAGTGCTGGTCCCCCCATCGCCAAATTTCCAGGACCAGGAGGTGATGGTGACGGTGCCAGTGGAGGTATCAGTAAAAGTCACCGCCAGGGGAGCGGTGCCGGACGTAGGCGTGGCGGTGAAATTCGCCACCAGCGAGGGATCTAATGGTGGCACAAAACTCACCTCAGTAGAGAAAGCGCTCTCGTTCCGCGAGGTATCGTAAGCCTTGACGGCGAAATAATACCGCACTCCGCCTGTGAGCCCGGTGATAGTGTAGGTGGTGGTATTCCCGACGTCGATCGGGGTGCCGTAGCTCCGGCTCGCCAAGCCATAATAGACTTTGTATCCCGCCAGATCGTTTAGGGGGCTGCCGTCGGCGTTCTTTGTTGGCGCGCTCCACGACAATTGCACTTGCGCGGCTTGAACTTGTAAAACCATCAGGAGAAGGCTAAGGACGGTCAACAGCAGGATTGTAGACTGTCGCTGGATCATGACGCTCCCTCCATATAGTCGGTCTGCGGGAATTACCACTGCAACTCATGCTGTCAGGAGGAGTGCAACGCAACTCTTGGGGGGGACGGCGCGAATCCCTCTACATTTGTTGCCGTTCTGCGGTGGTTACATGCGTTGGCTCACGTCGACAACGTACGAGCCATCTGCTAAGACATAGGACGCAGGATTGATCGTCTCTGAGGGGGGACATCTCGTGGGGGGACGGGAAACCCTGACTATATACCAATGACAGCGCGTGACGTCAAGCAATAAAATCCGCCGTCCCCGAAGGCATTAGAGTCTGGGTTGCATGGTCTTCCCGTGGCTCCGAGCAGCGCCTTCCGGAGGGGATCGAGGCGTTAGCCGAGGTATTCAGTGCCAGAGAGGGGTTGCGCCAGCGTGTATGTCCGAAGTCGCCAAGAGATCCTTGAGCACCCTGGGCTGGCCCGCGCCAGCGTCCACGACCAGAGGAGCCTACCTCGTGAGCGGACAAGATCGCCTCTCACCATCTATCTCTGACGCCGATCGGTTGTTGTGCGACACCCTTGCCACTGCGTGTCGCATCCTCGGGCACGAAGGGCATAACGACACCGTGTATGGCCACATGTCGGCGCGTGTCCCCGATGCCGAGCGCTTCTGGCTCAAAGGGGCTGGCTTGGGCCTCGAGGAAGTCGGCCCCGACGATCTGATCCAACTGGACCTGGACGGTCAGGTCCTGGCAGGGAGCCGTCCCCGGCATTTGGAGTACCCCATCCACAGTGAAATCTACCGGCGTCGCCCCGATGTCGCCGCCATCGTGCATACCCATCCGTTGTATGCCACCGTGTTTGGCGCCACCCTCTCCGGGTTGCGACCGCTGCTGCACGAAGGCTCGTTCTTCGTGCCACCTCCCATCCCGAAATTCACGCAGACCTCTGACCTGATCACGACGCCCGAATTGGGCGCCGCCGTGGCGCAGACGTTAGGCGACCATCGCGCCCTCTTCCTCGTCAATCACGGCATCGTCGTAGTCGGCCACAGCGTCGAGGAAGCTTGCGTGGCCGCCCTTCTGTTCGACAAAGCCTGCCGGGCCCAGCTCTTGGTGCAGGGCGCTGACGCGTTCGTCTGGACATCCGACGCAGAAGCCCTGCGCAAACGGGCGCACATCTACACCCCGCAGGCCATCGAGCAGATGTGGCAGTATCATCGTCGGAAGCTGGAGCGGTCACAGTCGTGACGCTAGCCCCGCTCCCTGCGGGTGAGAAGGAGGGTAAGGGCGGCAGGCCATAGACACCACGTTAAGCCGTCAGTCCTTCTGCAGCGCTCTGTGCCCCTTCCCCCCTTGTGGGGGAAGGTCGGGATGGGGGGGAAGCCAGCGCCTCACCCCCCACCTGTATCCTCGCCCACAAGGGGGGAGGCACTCGAAACGGGCTGTGATCCCGTGATATGATCCGTAACTTGGCGCCTATGGAGCAGCAGGAAGATGGGACGAGACGCGAGTCCTGGCGTCACTACGTAACACGCTGACGCACTCGCTATCGGCTCGACGTTTGTGTCTCGCACGCAGTCGGTGTACAATCGGGCTGATCTTACCCCAAACAACACGCAGCCTCAGAGGGTCGATCCTGCACTCGAAAGGATCATGCCATGTCAGAGTCGCCCCGAATCTCGCAAGCCCAGTATGGCTCAGACGTCATCGTCGATCTCCTGAAAGCGGTCGGCATCGAGTATACGGCGTTCAACCCCGGTTCCAGCTTCCGGGGCCTGCACGACTCCATCGTCAATTACGGCGGCAACCGCCACCCGGAGGTGATCGAGTGCGGCCATGAAGAGATTTCGGTCGCGATCGCCCATGGCTATGCCAAGGCCACCGGTCGCCCCATGGTGGCGATCGTGCACGATATCGTCGGGCTGCAGCATGCCTCGATGGCCATCTTCAACGCTTGGTGCGACCGCGTGCCGATGCTGGTGCTGGGCGGCACTGGGCCGATGGACCTGACCAAACGCCGGCCCTGGATCGACTGGATCCACACGGCGCTGGTGCAAGGCACGCTGGTGCGCGATTATGTGAAGTGGGACGACCAACCCCACACCGTCGACGCCGTGCCGGAATCGTTCCTGCGCGCCTATCGCACCGCCGTCACCGAACCACAGGGACCGGTCTACGTGTGCTACGACGTCGATCTCCAGGAGACCCCCCTCACCGCCCCGGTCAACCTGCCAGACGTGCGGCATCATGCCCCCTCCCTGCCGATGGCCGCACACCCGGATGCCGTGCAGCAAGCGGCGGAATGGCTGGTGCGCGCCGAGCATCCGGTGATCATGGCCGACGCCGTCGGACGCCATCCCGAGGCGGTGCGATCGCTGGTCGAGTTGGCCGAGCTTTTGGCCATCCCGATTTTAGACCAAGGAGCGCGCTTGAACGTGCCCACTACGCACCCCCTCGATTGCACGGGCGCCGAAGCGGAACTGCTGCCGAGAGCCGACGTGGTCCTGGCGCTGGATGTCGTCGATCTGTTTCGCTCGTTGACGCGACTGGAGCGTCGCACCCGCAGCCTGCACTCGTTGGTGACCGATCAGACCCGCATTATTCACATCTCATTGAGCGATTTCGCCATCCGCAGTTGGGCGGGGGATTATCAACGCCTGCATCGCGTCGACCTGCCCATCGCCGCGGACACGTCTGTGGCCCTGCCGCAGCTTCTCGCTGCCTGTCGGGACCTCCTGGGACGTGCCGGCGCGCAGACGGCCCAGTTCCAGGAGCGATTCAGCCGGGTCAAGGCCATGCACGATGCGCTACGCCAAGGCTGGCGTGACCGGGCCCAGCACATGCAGGATCAGGCGCCATTGGCGCCGGCCACCGTGGCTTTGGCCCTGTGGGATCTCATCAAAGAGCGCCACTGGGTGCTGGTCCACGGCACGTTGAACGGCTGGGCGCGGCGTGTATGGGAGTGGACCGAGCCGCGACAATATCTCGGCGGCAGCGGTGGCGCCGGCGTGGGCTACGCCATCGGCGCCTCCCTGGGATCCGCCCTGGCGCTCAAAGGCTCCGGCCGTTTGTGCATCGATCTGCAGCCCGATGGCGACCTGCTCGCCTGCACCAGTGCTCTCTGGACGGCGGCCCACCACCAAATTCCCCTGTTGATGGTGATGCACAACAACCGCAGCCTCTACAACTCCGAAGAGCACGCCGAGGAAGTGGCGCGCATACGGGGCCGACCCGTCGCCAACAAAGGCATCGGCACCCGGCTCGATCAACCGCCGGTGGATTTCGCCACGGTGGCGCGAGGCTTTGGCATCTATGCCGAAGGGCCAATCGAGGATGGTCGCGTCCTGCGTCCCGCTCTGGAACGCGCCCTGAAAGTCGTCGATGAAGGCCGCCCGGCTTTGCTGGACGTCGTCACCCAGCCGCGCTGAACGCTTTACGACCTGAGCGTTCCAACAAGGCCCATCGCCCTTATCCTAAGCTGGTTCGATAGCGTGGTAATGCGCCGAGTGGACCTGCAACTGGCCTTCCCGTTTGTTTTGCTGGCGCTGTCGATCGTGGCGCTGATGGGGCCGTCGTTACGCAACATTATCATCGTCTTCGCCATCACCACCTGGCCTGTCTATGCGCGCACTACGCGTGGCTCGGTGCTATCGCTGCGCGAGCGCGAGTTCGTGCAGGCAGCGCGCAGCGTCGGAGCGGGGGAGCATCGCCTCCTCTGGCGTCATGTGCTGCCGAATGTCATCAGCCCGGTGTTGGTGCTGGCTTCGTTTGAGGTGGCGCGCATGATCATCCTCGAGTCGGCTCTGGGCTTTCTGGGGCTCGGCGTACAGCCCCCCACGCCGACCTGGGGCAATATGCTGGCCGATGACCGTGACTATATCCGCTATCGGCAGCCCTAGGGCCCTCTCCCTCTGGGCTCAGGCGGCAGGTTCAATCGAACATCGAGGCACACCAAGCCTTAATGTCCTCCCCCCTGGCGGGGGAGGATGCAGGTGGGGGGAAAGGGTCAAGGTGAGGGAAGAAAGGAGGCATGCGCATGACACTTGGCGGAGAAGTTGCCCTCGTCACCGGCGCTGCGTCAGGCATCGGCCGCGCCATTGCAACAGCCTTGGTGAACCAAGGCGCACAGGTTATGATCGCCGATCTGGATGAGACGCGCGCTCAGCAGGTGGGTACCGCTCTCGGTCGGGATCGAGCCCGCGCTTGCCATGTTGATGTGGCCGATTCGCGGCAAGCCGATGCCGCAGTCCGTGCGACGATCGAAGCCTTCGGGCAGCTTAACATCTTGGTGAACAATGCCGGCATCGGCTTGCACAAACCGATCGTGGACATCGCCGATGAAGAGTGGCAGCGCATCATCGACGTCATTCTCAATGGCGCTTTCTATTGCGCCAGAGCGGCGGCGCGCCAGATGATCGCCCAGGGGCAGGGGGGCAAAATCGTCAATATCGCCTCCACCGTCGCCGGTGGCCCACGCCCCAACTCCGGGCCCTATTGCGCCGCTAAAGCCGGCATCGTGGCCTTGACCTCGGTGCTGGCGATGGAACTGGGCCCGCACGGCATCAACGTCAACTGCGTAGGGCCAGGGCTGACCGATACGCCGCTGATGCGAGGCGGCACATCGGAAGCCTATCGCGACAATTTCATCAAACAGGTGCCCTTGGGACGCATGGCCCAACCGGAAGATATCGCCGACGTGGCGGCCTTTCTGTGCACCCCAGCGGCACGCTACGTGACGGGACAAACCCTTTTCGTCGATGGTGGGTATTTGGCGGGGAAATACACCAGCCAGGGGTGAGAGAGCGCACCCACAAATCCCGATAAGCGGTCACAGGGGCGCCGGCATAGCTGTGCCGAGCCCGTCAAAAATTCCTTTGACTTCCACATTTTGATGTGCCTATAAGGGCTGACATTTTCGGCTATCCCCCGAGAATCCGAGGTGCAGAGGTCCCGGCCATGAGTGGAGACCATGGGCTCGATCCATGGGCATGGCCCCATGCATAGCGGCGCATCGGCCCAGTCTCGTGAGTGGCACGCTCTGAGAAAGGGGGAGACCATGCAGCGCTTGTCGCGACTCCGTATAGTCTTCGCGCTCGGTGTGATATTGGCCTTCGGCGGCAGCGCTCTGTCCCTGCAGGCGGCGACGCTCGGACCGGGGCCGAAAGTCAGCGTGTCTCTGGTGGCGCAATCGATCCCGACGCTGCTGCAGTACGCCAAGATCGAAGTCCCTTATGCCAACGAGATCATTCCCCAGCGCAGCAACGGGCGCGTTGAGATCAAACTCAGCACCTGGTCGGAGATGAATCTCACCGGCACTGAGATCATCCGGTTGACGCGCCAGGGCCAAGTTGAAATCGGCGGCGCCCCGCTCACTTACGTGGCTGGCGATGTTCCCCTGCTCGACGCCGCCGATCTCGCTGGGCTGAACCCCACTCTCGCCCAAACGCGCCAAGTCATGAATGCCCTCACGCCCGTCGCCAACAAGGAGCTGGAGCGTTTCGGGGTGAAGATCATCGGGAGCTTCCCCTTTCCGGCTCAAGTCTTCTATTGCCGCGCTCCCGTCAAGGATCTGGCCGACCTCAAAGGCCGCAAGATCCGCACGTTCGGCACCTCCCTCAACGACCTCGTCGCCGCCCTCGGCGCGCAACCGGTGAGCATCACGTTTGCCGAGGTCTATACCTCGCTGGAACGCGGCGTCGCCGATTGTGGTATCACCGGTACGGGCAGCGGCAACGCCGCCAAGTGGTTCGAGGTCACCACGCATATGTACACGTTGCCCGTGGGCTGGTCGCTCGGCGCCTACTATGCCAACCTCGCCTGGTGGAATAAGCTGGCTCCCGATGTGCGCCAATTCCTGATGGAGATTTTTAAGGAGATCGAGGATAAACAGTGGGAGCTCGGGGCAGAATTGACCCAGGATGGCATCGATTGTAATGCCGGCCGGCCGTCATGCAGGCTGGGGACACCCGATACGGAATCGCCGATGACGGAGGTACAACCGACCGAAGACGACAAGGTGCGGCTGCGGAAAATCCTCGAGGAAGCGGTCCTGCCCGGCTGGGTCAAGCGCTGCGGGGCACGGTGTGGGAACATCTACAATGAGGTGTTAGCGCCGATCACTGGGGTCAAGTACGTGGCGCGGTAAGGGGGAGGACACATGATGCCTGTCGGTGCCCCGATGCTCGTCTCGCTTACCACGCTGCGCATAGCGATCGAACGCCTCGGCATCGTGATGGGTGACGCTGCTGGTTGGGTGTACCTTCTCTGCGCGTTGTTGATCACCTTCGACGTCGTCGGCCGGAAATTCCTGGGCTTCAGCTCGCAGGGCACAACCGAGATCACCGGCTATATGCTCGGTTTCGGCATGACCTGGGGGCTCACCCACGCCTTGGCCATGAAGGCCCATATCCGGGTCGATGTCCTGGTCACGCACCTTCCTCTCTGGTTCCGCGCTTACCTCCACGCTCTGGCGCTCGCCTTGCTCACTGTGGTCGGCTTCTTTTTCGCCTGGCGGGGATGGGCTGTCGTCATCGAGTCCTGGGAGTTCGGCGCGACAGACACCAGCGCTTTGTCTATCCCATTGATCATCCCCCAGGGGCTGTGGGCCATCGGTCTGACGGCGTTTTTCGCCTTGACCGTGACGATGCTGCTGGAGGTGCTCCTGCTCCTTGTACACGGCCATCGGGGTGGTGTCGATCGTCTGCTTGGACCGCGGTCGATTGCCGAAGAAACCGAGGAGGTGCTTGAGGCGGCGGGGAGATCCCCATGATCGCGGCACTCTTTCTGGGGCTCCTCCTCATTCTGGTGCTGTTCTTCACCGCCACGGGCATCGGCTCCACCGATACGGCCATGGAGTTGGCGGTATTGTCCGGCCTCTTCGTGGTGTTCTTCATGGCTGGCGTCTACGTCGCCGCTGCGCTGGGACTGCTCGGGCTGTTGGCGAGTTTTTTCTTCTCCTCGCGGCCGCTGTACCTGTTCGTTGGACAAGTGATCTGGAATCCCAGCGTCAACTTCGTCCTCGTCGCCGTGCCGCTGTTCATCCTCATGGGTGAGATCCTCCTGCGCTCAGGGCTATCGGATCGGCTCTACCGTGCTCTGAACCATTGGTTTGGCGGCCTTCCTGGTGGCTTGCTGCATACAAACATCGTGGCCTGTGGGGTGTTCGCGGCGGTATCGGGCTCGAGCGTAGCGACGTCGGCAACCATCGGCAAAGTGGCGTTGCCCTATTTCGAGAAGACGCCCTACCACCAACGCCTCGTCCTCGGCTCGCTCGCCGCCGGAGGCACGCTGGGAATCTTGATTCCACCCAGCATCAACCTGATCATTTACGGCCTGCTGACGGAGACATCGGTCGGCCGACTCTACATGGCGGGCTTCATCCCCGGCTTCATGCTGGCCGGTCTCTTTATGGTGTACATCTTGCTGACCAGCCTGCGGCCTGGCCGTCGAACGCTGCAGGCCAACGCTGTCAGTTGGGGCACGCGCCTGCTGAGTTTGATCGACTTGGTGCCTACCGCCAGCCTCATCGCCCTGGTTCTGGGCAGTATCTATGCCGGCTTGGCGACGCCGACCGAGGCCGCCGCCCTGGGCGTCATCGGCGCCCTTGTGCTGGCGGCAGCTTCGCGCCGGCTCGATCTCCCGCTGCTGCAGGCGTCTGTGCGTTCGACGGCGCGCACAACGAGTATGATCGGCTTGATCATCCTCGGCGCCTTCGTGTTGAACTATGCCATCAGCAGCCTAGGACTGCCACAGGCCCTGGTTAGGCTGGTCACCGGGCTTGCCCTACCGCCATGGGCCATCATGTCGATTCTGATCGTGTTCTACATCGCCATTGGCACCTTCATGGAAGCGTTTTCCATGATGATCACCACCATCCCCATCGTCTTCCCCATCGTGGTGGCGTTGGGCTACGACGCCGTGTGGTTTGGCATCATCCTGGTGATTCTCTGCGAGATGGCCTTGATCAGCCCGCCCGACGGCATGAATATGTATATCATCCAGGGCATGCGCCTACGGCCTGGGCCGATCACCGATGTCTTCGTCGGCGTGCTGCCGTTTCTTGGCATTATGTTCGTGGCCATCGTCGTCCTGATGCTCGTGCCGCAGCTCGCCTTGTGGCTGCCCTCGGTCCTGATCAAGTAACGCGCAGAGGGCGAAAGGGAGGAGGTCGAGGCCGAGCCCGGCTGGGAGGAGGCCAAGGAGGTCTTCGATCAGCTACGCGCCGACGCCGCGCAGAAGGTCGAACG
>Ga0209172_10002250_pt1 | contig 35160 bp, 31 predicted proteins | sample LarsenN4metaG_FD_184113 | JGI IMG/M metagenome (GOLD analysis project Ga0209172, IMG submission 184113) | Hot spring sediment bacterial and archeal communities from British Columbia, Canada, to study Microbial Dark Matter (Phase II) - Larsen... ... | reverse complement strand
CTAGCCAATCGCGTTATTTCTTCCTCTAGCTGTTGACCATCGCAACTACTGCTGCTGCGGTATTGTTGCTGCAGTGTCATTATCATTGATGGTTCATTGACTAGGTTCACTAATGCTTGCCAAACTAGTTCATCTAGTTGCTTGGCGTTGACTGCACTAGCTTGACAACTGCTCGACCTGCCGCTGTCGAGCGCCTTGTTGCCTCGGCAACGATAATAGAGATACTCCTCTCCTCTTATTTTGCTACAGTGACATTCCATCGCTAATTGACATAAGCCACAGCGTACTCGACGACGCAACAGATATCTCCTGCTATTGGGCTGATACATCCTCCCCGCCTCTTCTCGATTACCTTGTAGTTGCAGTTGCGCTTTGTCGAACAACTCCTCAGAGATTATCGCCGCCGGCTCCATCCAGATCCATTCTTCAACTGGTTTAACTACTTTGCTAGCGGTTGAGCGTCTTGACCTGCGATAGCTCTTTCCTGCGCTGTTGCGGTAGTCTACAACTGCGATAGTTGCCCCGCGCTCTGCCCATATAGGCAGGATTGGTCACGATCAAGCGCACATGGCTGATCAACCATCTCCCGCTTCTGGCTGGCATTTTCGCCTGGCTCTGATTGAGATAGTTGGTAATCTGACGCAAACTCATTCGCTCTTCTACCAACAAGCGATAGATCTGTCTGACTACTTCTGCCTCCTCTGGATCAATAATCACCTGAGCTGGCAATCCGGCTCGCTTAGCCAGCTAACGATAGTCATAGCAATTGAATGCCCAGGCCAAATACTCCCCTTTGCGTGTCTTCTCTATCCGCCCGCGCCTGGTGCGCTCGATTATTGCTGCTCGCTCGTATTCAGCCATCATCCCCTGCATCTGAGTCAGCAATCTCCCCTGGGGACTGTCTCCCAACGGGTTCTCTAAAAAGATTACCTTCACCTGAGACTTCTCCAACTCTTCTATCAGTAAGAACTGATGAGCATAGTTGCGCGCCAGTCGGTCAGGCGCTAAGATCACTACTGCATCAAACTCTCCTCGCTGAGCACAGTCGCGCAGACGATCTAATGAAGGTCGATCCAGTCGCGCTCCACTGATCCCTTCATCACAATAGATATGTTGATTGAATAACTGCCAATTCTGTTGTTGAACATGCTCTGTGAGCTTGCTCAATTGGCTGTCGATGGTTGCTTCTTTCTTCTGGTTGATAGTTGATACTCTGGCATAGATGGCTACTTGCACTGATCTCCTCCTTGTGATTGATTATTATCGTCACTGCCTGTCTCAGCCGCTCCTGGGCCAGAGGGTCTGAGATTGGCCCAATTGATCGTAGTCTCAGTCGTTTCATTGACCACCTCCGCCTGATTAGGTCGGCTAGTCGAGGTAGCCAGATTTAGTTGCAAGGAGGATCGAGCCATTTTTTCTGTTCTCGTTGTCTTGGCCAACTGTTTATTTTCTACCAATCGAACTTTTTTGTGGGTTGCGATCAGTAGTTCACTGCGGGTTTACACCCGCAGCATTATTTGTCCCCGGCTAGACCGAGATCTGGCGCTACAACAGGGCGCCAGGTCTGATCTCTCATTGGTAAATTGCGCCCAATGGATTTCGTCGTTAACCTCGCCGTTCAGGCTCCCTGAGCAGATGGGGGGTAAATTGACCAATTCAAACCACTGCTTATTTCAGCAGTAGTACCTCCAAAATGAGTTTCAGTATAAGAAGAATAAAAAGCCAGAAGTTGTATTAAATCGCTAAAACTACCAAAAGCGGGGGTACAGTAATACAACCCTGATAAAAATGTCAACGGAAATTTTTGGCTTTGAGTAATGCCTCCGTTAGGGGTGGAAAATCGAGGGGCGCGTATTGAAAACAAAGCACTTGGCGCATTCGCTACCACCTATAACTGAGGCATTACGGCTTTGAGGTCGGGTGACTGGCAAAGAGGAAGGGCTGAGCAGGTACTTTTCTTAAAAGCTACATAGCGCAAAGCTTCTTTCTGCGAAACTGGTCTCAATCGGCGGTGGGGGCAATTATTACACCCCACCGCCTATCGCCCCTGCTCATCTGGCGCGCTGATCTGCTCTACCGCTCTCTCGATCTGCTCAGGGCTCCCCAGCAGCACGATAATATCTTCAGCATTGAACCTGAACTCAGGACCGGGATTTATCTCCGTATGCCCATCGCGGACCACCGTTATTACAGTCGCTCCTGTCCTCTTCCTCAGTTCCATCTCTCTCAGCGTTTTGCCGACAGCAGGCGAGTTGGCGTCAATAAACAGAGTCTCAGTTGAAGCTGAGCCAAGCGCTTCGGCTATATCTCTCATCTCCAGCAGCGGCAGCGAAGGCGCGCGCAGCATCTGGTAACCCTCGCGGCGGATCTCTTCTACTTCTCGCTGTATGCGATTGCGCCCGATGCCATATTCTCTGAGAACTCGTGAGAATATCTCGATGCTGGTCTCAAACTCTTCGGGGATGACCTGATTGGCCCCCAGCTTATAAAGGTCCGGCAGCTCCGACATGTAGCGGGTGCGCACAATGATATGTATATGGGGGTTCATCTGACGAGCGAGCATAACGGTCCGGCGCGTGGCTATTGGATCGGAGATCGCCAACACCAGCACTCGCGCATGCTCTAATCCGGCGCGATGAAGAACTTCTCTGCGCGTCGAATCGCCGTAGTGAATCGGCTCGCCTCGTAAACTTGCTTCGCGCACTACCCCGGCATTCAATTCCAGAATTAGATAGGGGATGCCTACCCGGCGGAGCACTTTTGATAGATTGCGCCCGTTCAATCCGTAGCCGACGATGATCGAATGGCCCATCAGACGCTGTTCTTCAGCAACCAGGCCCATCATACTCGATTCAAGCAATGATCCAGGAGCAAGCATTGATTGCACGCCGTAGCCGATGCGCGGCGCAACCTGAATGAGAAACGGCGTCGCAATCATTGACAGAATCGAAGCGGCCAGGAACCTCTGATAATCGCTGCCTGAAAGCAGGCCCTGTTCGACTCCGGTCTTGGCCAGAATGAAAGAGAACTCGCCAATCTGCGCCAGTCCCAGGCCGATCATTGTTGATACTCGCAACGAGCGGCCCAGTATTCGCATCAGGATGAGGATTATAACCGCCTTGCCGAAAATCAACGCGCTGACCCAGCCCAGCACGGTGAGAAGATCCGCTGCCAGCGAGTTTATCGACAGCAGCATTCCAATGGAGATGAAGAAGATGCTGTTAAAGACATCGCGGAACGGCAAGATGTCGGCCACAATCTGATGGCTATATTCAGATTCAGAGAGCACAAGACCGGCAATGAATGCGCCGAGGGCCAGCGACAGGCCAAATTGCGCAGTCAGCCACGATGTGCCAAGGCTGACCAGAACGATGAATATGATGAAGACTTCATGGCTGCGCAACTGCACAATATGATGAAGCGCGCGCGGGATAACAGTCCGCGCAGTGAAGATTATGACAGCGATTGCGACAACGGCAGTGCCAAGCCTCAGAGCAATGTTGATTGCCGATGAGCCCTCTTTGCCGCTCAAAATGGGGACCAGCAGCATTATCGGCACGATGCACAGGTCCTGAAACAGGAGTATCCCCGTTACTGCCCTTCCATGCGGAGTATCTATCTCTGCCCGGTCTATATAACTCTTCAAGACAATCGCAGTGCTTGAAAGGGCAAAAAGGAAGCCGAAGAAGATTACCTGGCCAACTCCTCTGCCGAGCAAGTAGACAATCCCGGTTACTGCCAGCGCGGTGAAGATGACTTGCAGGCCCCCACCCAGGAAGACCAGTTGCTTTATCTCCATAATGCGGCGCAGAGAAAACTCCAGCCCGATAGCGAACAGCAACAACACTATACCGATTTCGGCCAGCGCCTCGACCATGCGGACATCGTGGATGAGCTTCAGGCCATAAGGCCCGATCAGGATTCCGGTGATCATAAATCCGATGATCACCGGCAGCCTCAGACGATTGCAGATGAACGCAATGGGAACCGAGGCCAGCAGCAATATAAGTAGATCCTGAAGCAATGGCAGGTCGTGTGGCATAGCTATCAAGTTTACCTGTTAGACGGCCTTGTTAGCCAGCCATTCGTTTGGAGCTTATGATACTGAGAATACAAATGACAGTTGATTCTCTATTGCCTCTTTCCTGGTTTTCTGCTTGCCTGAGTCAGGCGTTGCAAAACCGGGTTTTATGATCAAAGCTTCATCCATTTCATTTCGCAAAGTCTCAGATGAACCAACATGATAAAAGTGCGAGCAGATCCTCAATTCCAACCCAGACCAGCATTGCTCGATATGAGTGTTTCGGCGGTAGCGGTTCTCCAGCCACATTGAAAGAGCAAAGCCGCAGGGTAGCCTTCTCGCCTCCGCAGCCAGTTTTGCTGCTTCCGTTTCACTCCAGGAGTTGTAATAGTCAGTATGCCTGCCAATGTAAGGGGGATCTAAATAAACAAAATCATCTGGCCGTACTTTGGGCAACGTCTCATCCCATTTCGCAACTCGGAACTGCCACTGCTTGTTTCGCATCTGCTTTGCTGTCCAATCAATCTGACTGACGATTTTGGTTATATATCTTTGGGTGAAGCGTTGCGGCTTATGGCCGAAAGGCACATTGAACTTTCCCTGGTTGTTGAAGCGCATCACGCCGTTGAAACAAGATCGATTCAAGAATAGAAAATCGTAAGATGATCCATGAGTGTTGAACCGCTCTCGCACTTCATAGTAGTAACTGGCACCATAACGGGCCAGCTTCTTTCCTTCTGAAACCAAGAACTCGCGCACAGATCTACCGGTAAGCTCGCCGCTTTGAATAGCCTTGTAGAAAGCAATAATATGCTGGTTTGTGTCGGACAGCAGAGCGTATTGTGGAGCCAGGTTGAGTGCTACGACGCCTGAACCCAGGAACGGCTCAATCCATCGCGCCTCATTAGTTGGAGTCCACTCTATCTGGCCGAAAATGAACGGGACAAGTTTGGTTTTGATACCCTGACATTTAATGGGTGGAGCCTTAGCATATTTGATTTTTAATGGAAGACGATTCATTGCTCACCCTCGTCTGTAGCCTCTAATCCAGTTGAAGACTCCCCTTTCGCCGGAATTTTCTTAAAAGCGAAATAAGATTCCAGGCTATTGTAAGGCGGCTTTGGCAATTCTGCCTTAGCTCATTTCGCTATTTGTGATATAGCGCCTCCCACCGATTTCTAACTATAGACCTCAAGAAAAAGATTGCCGTCGGTTCGGGCGCCCGGGCGCCCTCAAAACAACTCAGAAATAAACTTGTTTTGAGCTGACAGGCGCACACGGTTACCATCGCTATGCGCTCCCCTCAAAACAACTCAGAAATAAACTTGTTTTGAGGGCGCCGCAGCGCCCGAAGTATTTGCGCCCGAACGGGAAAATGTTTTTCTTAAGGGCTATAGCTTTGCGCTTTTTCTCCGGCTCTTTCCGGCGGTTGATGTCCTGTCCTTTAAAAGGTGCTTGTTGATCTGTTGCAGGGGCTTACCCCTTGATCTCCTGGGCAAGCTCCTCTCTAACCTCGTGAAGCTCTTTCAGTTCATCCTTCTTCATAACCACTCCTTTCAATCAGGTTAGCTCCGGTGGGGTAATAATTGCAAACTGATCGTGGCCAATCTCAATGAAGCAGAGACTGGCAAGATCCTTCCTTGACCATCCACTCCACAATGCCTACGCTTATAAATTATCGCGATTAACTTCTTTGCCTCCCGGCGATTTTGTGGCAAGATCCTCTTTCCATAAGCACAGCAGGCTGGGTCCGCTGTATATCATCCGAAGGAGAAAATCAGTCTATGCTAAGCTTCAAATCAAGCCTGTCGAGGTTTCAAACTTTTGCTGTTATCTCAGTTCTAACGCTCATTGTTCTATCTTGCATTGCTGCCATCAGCCAGACCGCGCAGGAGCTGGCTCCGTTTCCGCCCCCCAAAAAAGAGCCTCCGATTGTGACCCCTGGGGTGACTAACAGCGATCCGCCGTCGGATGCTATAGTCCTGTTTGACGGCAAGGATCTGTCCAACTGGCGCAGTGTGAGAGGAGGCGAAGCCCGGTGGGAAGTCAAAGACGGTTACCTGGTCGTCAAGCCGGGCGCCGGCGATATTGCAACCAAACAGGAGTTCGGCGATTGCCAGCTTCACATCGAGTGGGCTACGCCTTCGGTCGTGAAAGGCGAAGGGCAGGGGCGCGGCAATAGCGGCATATTCTTGATGGAGCGTTACGAAATTCAAGTGCTCGATTCTTATGAAAACAAGACCTACTTCCACGGCCAGGCGGGGGCCATCTACAAACAGTATGCTCCACTGGTCAATGCCTCCAGAAAACCCGGCCAGTGGCAGACTTATGACATCATCTTCACCGCGCCGGAATTCGATGAACAGGGCAAGGTCACGCGCCGCGCTCGCGTGACGGTTCTGCATAACGGCGTGTTGATCCAGAACAACGTAGAGATTTACGGCAATACCTGGCATGACCGGCCCGCGCTCTACATCGCGCATGGCCCCAAAGGCTCGCTGAAATTGCAAGACCACGGCGACCTGGTGCAGTATCGCAATATCTGGATCAGGCAGTTGTAATTGCCCGACTGCGCCGCCGTAGCGCCCACTGAGAATCGGCTCTGGCCTTGCAACCAGGGATAGGGCGCCGAAGCTCGCATCGCCGCGCTGCATTTGTTGCTGAGCAAGTAATGTGTTATAACCAGTGAAATGTGGTAGAAGCCATCGAAATAAGGAGGGAACTATGGCAAAGACCGCAAAGAGTAAAAAAGCAGAGGCCGCCGGGAAACAACCAGCGACAAGTCCTGCTTCGGTGAGTGAACAGTCTGTGGCAGCAAACGAGCCAACACACGAAGAGATTAAGCAGCGCGCCTATTCCATTTACCTCTTACGCGGAGGCGCTGATGGGCATGACCTGGATGACTGGCTACAGGCCGAACGAGAGATTCGTGAAGCTCGGAGTAAAAGCTAAGATAGCAGCTATAGACCTTAAGAAAAATTGCAGCAGGCTCGGGCGCCAAGCGCCCTCAAAACGATTTTAAATTTAAACGATTCTAAATTTAAACGAAAGCCAGCAGGCTCGGGCGCCAAGCGCCCTCAAAACGAAATTAAACAGGTTCGGGCGCCAAGCGCCCTCAAAACGATTTTAAATTTAAACGATTCTAAATTTAAACGAAAGCCAGCAGGCTCGGGCACCAAGCGCCCTCAAAACGAAATTAAACAGGCTCGGGCACCAAGCGCCCTCAAAACGAAATTAAACAGGTTCGGGCACCAAGCGCCCTCAAAACGAAATTAAACAGGTGATTTTAAATTTAAACGATTCTAAATTTAAACTGTTTTGAGGGCGCTTGGCGCCCGAACTGAGAAAAGATTCTTCTTAAGTCCTATAGCCAACAGACAGCGCTCTCTGGCTATCTAGCCATTGCTTATCCGGAGAAAAGATTCTTCTTAAGTCCTATAGCTAACAGAGTTATAGCGGTTTTCACTGGAGTGAATAGTAGTAGGCTAAGGAGATCTGAATAAGTGGGCCGGCCCAATCTCGCCGCTCACGTGAAAAACGCTATAAGCAATGAATAGTCAAATATTACCTTGCCTTTTGCGACTGACGGACTCTACACGACCCGCTTCGCGAGTACCCCGCAGGTTCTTTTGATTCGGCTTTGTTTCAGTCTCTACCGAGCTTCACTTCTTCTTAAATAGCTTGGAGAATATAGTCCCGATGTCAGACTTGAGCAGCGATTTGAGATCAGATCTTTGATTCTGCTCATCCTTATTTGTATCTAATTCACGCAGAGCTATTCGATTAGTCGGGTCAATTGAGAGCGCATCGCGGAACTTGGCTTCTGCCCTTTTGGGCATGCCAGCTTGCTTGTAGAGCAATCCTAATCGAATATAGATTGAAGCATTGTATGGTTCAAGCTCGCTCGCTTTAAGCAGTTGCTGCTCGGCCTCTTTGAACCATTTTGGGTTCTTCGATAGAGACTGTGCCAGGTAGATTCGATACTGAACATTGTCAGGAATCAGGCGCACCGATTCACGAAACATCTGGACAGCCTCAAGATAATTTTTCTCTTGAAGAAACACCTGGCCTCTTTTGAATGTTAGATCGGCCTGTTGAGCGGGCGAGAGGGCTTGCCCCTTGGTGACAATAACAGTTGGCTTGGCATCCTGCGGCTGTGGCACCGGTTGTGATGAACGCGGCGGAGGTACATTAGGTTGAGTCTTCTCCTTTTGGCCGGCATTGTCTTGAATCTTTTCTTTCCACTTGGCATTGGTTGAAGCAGCTTTCTGAGCAGTGGAATCTGAAACAGTAGGAGGCGGAGGTGGAGCAGATTCAGTTGCGCCAGGTTTGGCTTTTATCTTCTGATCATATTTCTCCCTCGCCTCAGAATTTTTAAGAACCTCATAAGCTTCTGATACTTTGGCGAAGATAGTCTCAAGCTTGCTGCGTATATCCACTTCCAGAGAGCGATGATAGCGGTCAGGATGGAACTTCTTAGCCAGACTGTAATAGGCCTTCTTGATCTCATCAGGAGTAGCAGAGCGGGTCACTCCAAGCACTTCATAGTAATCAGCGTTATTGTAGAAGCTGGCTGTTCTTAAAATCTCTTCGCGGATCTTTGCTTCTGATTCATTGCCATTGCTTTGCTGATTAGTCGAAGTTCTGGCAGCAGTCTTTCGCTGAGCGGTATCCCTTATCGGCTCACAATATTCTATTATGCCTGCTGAGACCAATCCGCATAGAGCGCGTAGAGTCTCGTTCTCAGGAAGTCCCCCCATTGCCAGGATCTCTTCTATAGCCAGCGGCCCATCAACGCGAGAGAGGACGAAAGCTTCTGCCGGAAGCAGATTGACTCCCTGGAATCGCAACTGCGGATCCTTTGCTGGCTGCACTTTGCGGCCTTTATCATTGAATATGGCTCTGATGAGAGATTCATTCTTAATGCGCCGCACACCTTCCAGGATAATCTCTGGAGTAAATGTATTGAGCTTGATGTCGCTATCAGCGCGCACCTTCTCGTCAAAAATATACTCTCCTGTTTCCCATTCAAACAGGGAATAGATGATCTCAGAGACCTGCTGCCTTACAACGGGAATTATCTCGGCCTGGTCAATGAAACCATTCTCGGCAAGGATTGTTCCCAGTCGTTTACCTTTATTCGCTTTGACAAGAGCAGAGGCGCGCTCAAAATCCTCTCTGTTGATCTTCCCGATCCTTACCAGAAGCTCGCCCAGTTGCTCGCTCTTAAGATTGCTGATGGCAAAAACGGGGAGGCCATTTTCAAAGAAGACCGCTTTCATCACCTTTTCTTGTGACAGACGCAACACACCGCTGCGGCGCGATACACGCACTTCGCGAATGAGTTCTGGAAAAGGTTTCTCGTTAAGTTGACCGTTCAATCCTATTCAACTCCACCTATAGTATTGCTGGATACTCTTAACATAATATCGGCACAAGGTCGTCAGGCGTGTAGTATAGACTTCAATCCGCATCGCTTATAGATGCAGTAACTGCTGAAGTTTTCTTCTGCCGTTCCGATGAATCTTTTGAGGGGACTGGCAATCATTGCTTCGGTCGGCTAATATGCGCAAAAACTCTCTTTTAGTTTTGATAGCAACAGTGCTGCTCTGGCAATCGATGGCAAAAAGTATATCGGCATCATCAAATCAGGACTTCGACAAGATCCTCTCCACCTCCTGGCAAGCCTACAAGAGACAGTTCATACAGGCAGATGGCAGAGTGATCGACTGGACAAACAACAAGATTACCACTTCTGAAGGCCAGTCTTACGCCCTGCTGCGCGCTGTTTGGATGAATGATCGTCAAACTTTTGACACTACGCTGAAGTGGACTTACGAGAATCTGCGCGCGCGTGGCGACAATCTCTTCTCCTGGAAGTGGGGCCTCAACTCAACAACTCAGAAGTGGGAAGTGCTGGACAAATCGGCAGCGTCAGATGCGGATCAGGATATTGCTCTGGCTCTGCTGCTGGCTTACCGCCGCTGGCATCAAAGAGAGATGCTTGCCCAGGCGCGAGCAATCATTGCTGATATCTGGAATGCTGAAATAGTAGAGATCAATGGACAGCCGTATCTCGTGGCCGGTGATTGGGCGAAGAGCATGCCTGCTCCTGCCTTGAACCCTTCCTACTTTGCTCCCTACGCATACAGACTCTTTGCAGAGATAGCCCCAGAACGCGACTGGAATGGGCTAATCGATTCGTCCTATCGTGTCCTGGAGGAGAGCACAAAACTATCGAATGTCAATCTTCCGCCTGACTGGTGCTCGATAAATCGCGAGACTGGAGCCATAGAGCCAATTCAGCTCAATGGCGAAGTGAGCGGCGATTATTCTTACGACGCCTGGCGGGCAATGTGGCGAGTGAGCCTTGATGCCATCTGGTACGACGAGCCGCGAGCGAAGAATTTTATTAAGAGAGCAAAATTCATCTTCGACTTTTGGCGCAAGCACGAGCACCTGGCCGAAGCATTCACCAAAGACGGAGCAGTGCGCTCAGACGTTGAATCTATAGCTGCGCTTGGAGTGCACTTGCCTGCTTTCTCGATCATCGATAAAAAGACTGCCAAGCGAATATACGAAGAGCGATTGCTTGCCAGTTATCGCCGCCTGGGAGAACGCGGGTTCTGGGGCAATCCTAATGATTACTACGGGCAGAACTGGGCCTGGTTTGGAATCGCTCTCTATGCCGGCGCGCTGAATAGATTCTAATCGACTATTCAACAATCTTTATCTTCAATTCATTAAGCTGCTGCTCTGAGACAGGGCCGGGCGATTCGGTCATCAAATCCGCGCCGCTGGCAGTCTTGGGAAATGCGATCACATCACGAATTGACGGCTCATTAGCCAGGATCATAATTAGCCGGTCAACGCCGAAAGCGAGTCCCCCATGCGGCGGAGTGCCGTATTCCAGCGCGTCGAGGAAGAAGCCAAACTTATTGCGCGCCTCTTCTTCAGACAGTCCCAGCACCTCGAAGACGCGGCGCTGGACGTCGCGGCGATGAATACGAATCGACCCGCCGGCCAGCTCTTCTCCATTGAGCACAAGGTCATAAGCTCTGGCGCGCACTGAAGCCGGATCGGTCTTGAGCTTCTCCAGATCCTCATCGCGCGGCGAAGTAAATGGATGATGCATGGCCTCCCATCGGCCTTCCGTGTCATTCCACTCAAACATTGGGAAATCGGTCACCCAGAGGAAATTATAAAGGGACGTATCTATCAAGTTCTCGCGCTTGCCTATCTCAAGGCGCAGTTGCCCCAGACCGGCTGCCGTCTTATTCCTCTTGCCCTGGGCTATCAACACTAAATCTCCTTCCGACGCTCCTGCAAGACCTGCGACAGATGCTACTCTCTCCTGGCCAATCGCTTTCAAAAGTGAAGATGTTATGCCATTAGCGCCAAGTTTAATCCAGGCAAGGCTGCTTGCGCCGTAGCGTTTGACCAGCTCGGCAAATTCATCCAGGTCACGGCGAGAATACTTGGCGCCGCCTTTGACTACAATTCCCTTCACTGCCCCGCTACGGCCGAGCGCCCGCGCATAGGAAGTGAAATCGGTCCCGGAAAGAGCTTCTGCCAGATCAACCAATTCCATCCCGAAGCGCGTGTCAGGCTTGTCGGAGCCATAACGCTCTATTGCTTCATCGTAAGACATTCGGGGAAAAGGATACTTAATCTCAATACCGCAGGCAGAAAAAATGGCTGCCACCAGCGGCTCCATGCGAGCAAAGACGTCCGCCTGTTGAACGAATGACATCTCAATATCTATTTGAGTAAACTCAGGCTGGCGATTGGCGCGCAGGTCCTCATCGCGGAAGCAGCGGGCGATCTGGAAATACTTATCTATTCCGGCAATCATCATCAATTGTTTGAATAGCTGAGGCGACTGTGGCAGCGCATAAAACTTGCCCGGACTGACGCGCGAAGGCACGATGAAGTCACGCGCCCCTTCGGGCGTGGATTTGATCAATATCGGCGTCTCTATCTCGATGAATCCTTGCTCATCCAGGAACTTTCTTGCCGCCAGAAGCGCCTTGTGGCGCAGCCGGAGGTTCTGCTGCATCTTTGGGCGGCGCAGATCCAGATAGCGATACTTGAGCCGCAAGTCTTCTGATGCTTTGCCGCTCTCAATATCGAATGGAGGGGTCTTAGCCTCATTGAGTATTATTGCTGTTTCAGCCACCACCTCCATTTGACCAGTAGCAATGTTAGGATTGATAGTGCTCTCTTCGCGCTTGATCACACGACCGGTGACAGCCATTACATATTCGCTGCGAGCTTGCTTTGCTATAGAGTGAGCTTCTGGATTGCGCTCAGCGTCGAAGACTACCTGCACGATGCCTTCGCGATCGCGCAGATCGATAAATGTGAGTGGGCCGAAGTCGCGGCAGCGGCTGACCCAGCCCATTAGTGTTACCGTTTGCCCTGCGTGCTCAGCCCGCAGTTCTCCACAATAATGCGTCCTTCTAAGATTGTTCAAGTTCTCCATCATAACTACTTCAAATGATCCAATTCGATAAAGCTTCTCTTAACTAACATCGTCAGGATGTGCGTGCCAGTCATTTGAACCCTGTGGTTGAAGCTCAAGCAACTATAATTGCACGATTCTTCCTGTGACAACAAAAGCCAAAAGTTACCACATTCAAATTGGCCTGACAAGGCGCTCTCCTATGATAGAATCTTGCTATATCAAAGAAAGAGGTTACCAATGAGCGAAGTTCTAACAGAGCCGCAAGTGCGCACATCTGGTTTCACTATTCACCTGAGCCCTGTCATTAACCTGACTGATGATCAGTTCTTTGAGCTTTGCCAGATCAACCGCGACCTGCGACTGGAGCGCACTGCGCAAGGAGATATTATTGTTATGCCACCTACCGGATGGGAAACTGGCGACCGCAACGCAGAGATCACTTGCCAGTTACGCAATTGGGCAAAGCTCGATGGCAGCGGTGTTGCTACTGACTCTTCAACCGGATTCAAACTGCCCAACGGAGCCGACCGGTCGCCTGATGCAGCCTGGGTGTCGCGCGCGCGGCTCCTCAATCTGACACCTGAGCAAAAGAAGAAATTTCTACCTCTGTGCCCCGACTTTGTTATTGAACTGTGTTCACCCACAGATGATCTGGACGACTTGAAATTAAAGATGGATGAATACATGGAAAATGGCGCGCGGCTAGGCTGGTTGATCGTCCCCAAAGATAGACACGTGCATGTATACCGCCCAGGAGCGGCGGTTGAGATACTAAAGGGGGTACAGGAAGTAAGTGGCGAGCCAGAGCTAAAGGGCTTTGTTCTGAATCTGCGAGAGATCTGGGAACCGAATATCTAGCCTACCTTCTGCCCTGCCATCCTCCCATCTGCTTGCAGCGCCAGCAGGAGACATTCGGCATCTATAGGCTTGAGTATAATTCCAGTAGCGCCCGTTGATTTTGCTTGATCGACTTCGCGCTGCGTCCCGCAAGTAATATACACAGGCAGATCGCGAAAGCGATTGTCTCGATTCACGAGAGATAGAACTTCAATGCCGCTGATGAGCGGAGCGGATGCTGATGCCAGAACAAGGTCTGGCATCTCTGCACAGATAAAATGATAACCGCGCTCTCCATCAGGAGCGATCACTACACGGTAGCCAGCCTGCTTGAGGGTCTTCCAGAGAGTCTTGCGAGCATTATAGTCTTCATCTATGACAAGAACCTTCTCACAGTTGCGCTGCTGATAAGGGTTAGCGATTCTGGCAGTTGGAGGCTGGCTCACTACTACAAAGCTGAACGCTGGACTGAGCGAATGGATTGAAGCGAGGCACCGGCGAAGCTCAGTGTAAGAGCAGGGGCCATGCCAGTGCTCCCATCCATTCTGGCTGTGTTTGAAAACTCTGAAAGATTCACCGGCAGGCGAAAAGCCCTCGCGCCAGAACACCGATCCGGAAGTTACTACAGCGACGACACTGCCATTCAAGTTCAGCTCGCCCGCCGTCATCAGACTCATCTCCACAACTTCGACCATCTCAAGAAAGTAGCTACTGCCAACTCAAAGAAGTCTCAATTGACTATTCGGCAGCAAGCAGACAAGCATTGAGCTAATTCGGAGCTGAATTTTCACAGAGAGATTTCTCTTGTAGCCTGCCTCTGTCAATAGTAGAATTTGCCTCGCTGAAGATGGTCTTCATACAAAGTGGGAGGAGAGAAGATGATGAAGAGATTCATCTTTTTCGCGGGGATACTTTTCAGTCTATTGCTCGTACTCTCTCCGGAGCGCAAACCTGAAACCAGCGCCTCCGTAGCCCAGGACGAGCCAGTTACTTTCAATAAGCAAATTGTCCGCATCTTTCAGAAGAACTGTCAGACCTGCCATCATCCGGGCGATATTGCCCCCTTCTCATTGATGACCTACAGGGATGCTCTGCCTTACGCGCGGTTGATTCGCCAGAAGACTCAGGACAGACAGATGCCCCCGTGGAAGCCGGTTTCGGGATGCGGTGAATTCCTTGATGAAAACAGGCTGACAGATGAAGAGATCCGCACCATAGCCAGATGGGTCGATCAGGGTGCGCCAGAAGGAGCTCCTCAAGATTTGCCAGAGCCATTGAACTTCACCGACGGATGGGCTATGGGCGAGCCTGATCTTGTCCTCGCACCTGATGAAGAATATGAGCCCCCACAAGGCGATGACACTCTCCGTTGCTTCACTATCCCGGCAAATCTCAGAGGAGACAGATTTATCAGCGCAATCGAAGTTCGCCCTGGCAATCGCCGCATTGTCCATCATGTGCTCGCTTTTGTCGATGCTAAGGGTATCTCGGCACAGCTCGATGAAGCCGATCCCGGCCCCGGCTACACAAGCTTTGGGGGCCCGGGATTTGACCCAGATGCTACACTCGGCGGCTGGGCCCCTGGAGTTAGGCCAATTGTCTATCCTGAAGGAGTAGGCGCAAAGGTCGCGGCAAATGCCAGGATCGTGATTCAAGTCCACTATCATCCTAACGGCAGTAGAGAGACTGATCGGACCTTACTGGGGATTCATTTTGCCAGGTCCCCAGTAAAAAAGAATCTCTACCTCTTGCCAATAGCCAACACCAGATTTGTCATCCCGGCAGGCGCCAAGCGCCACGAGGTCACAGCCTCTTTTACCGCTCCACCGTTTGTCAACTCTCACGCTATCTTCATCGCTCCACACATGCACTTGCTCGGTCGAGAGATAAAAGTTGAAGTTACATATCCCGATAGGAGGACAGCTTGCCTCATTCACATTGATGACTGGGACTTCGATTGGCAAGCGGTGTATACATTCAAAAAGCCAATAGCTATTCCTGGGGGGACAAGAGTGAATCTAACAGCGTACTACGATAACTCGGCAGACAATCCCAGGAACCCCAATTCCCCACCGAAAGATGTGCGATGGGGAGAGCAGACGACGGATGAGATGTGCCTTGCCTTCATAGGATTTACCCTGGATGCAGAGCAGCTTCCCACATCTTCGCCGCAGGTCACGGCAGTTAGTATAAATGCAAAGGGCCGTCTAGTAGTAACTGGAGAGAATTTCCTGCCAGGCGCAGATATTGAGATTGACGGCAATCTGCTGCGCGATAGCCGCAATAACAAGAAGAAGCCCACAACAAAGTTGATTTCCAATGAGGAGTGGAGATTATTTGCGCCGGCGGGAAAACAAGTGAGCGTGAATGTGCTGAATACTGATGGAGTGCGTTCGACTCCAGTGACATTTATCTCTCAGTAAGCTTTGGCTTTAATAACAAGACTATCTCTAGCGCCGCAACAACAGTAGCCCAGAACTGTCAAGCGCAAGAGGTCTTTGACTGCGATCTTTGGGCCAGTGTCTTCGGAGCCGATGTGAGGCTAATCATTTACTATTTCTCAGTCGTCCCCGTTCCCCATCTCAGTTTATCCCGGAGCACCTGATAGTAATTCCTGTTGGGCGGCGTGATTAGTCTAAATGTATTCTGGCTCTTTTCGATTCTAATCCGGTCTCCGTTGTAGAGCCGGTGACCCGACTGTCCATCAAGCGTGAGCATCACTTCTTCGTGTTCAGCCCTGAGTATCAATTCAATTATCGCATCATCAGGCACTACCAGGGGACGCATGCTGAGCGTGTGCGGGCAGATGGGCGATATTACTATCGCTTCGCTCGATGGATGGAGAATGGGCCCCCCGGCTGAGAGGTTATAAGCAGTAGAGCCTGTTGGGGTGCTGACTATCAAGCCATCAGCGCGGAAACTGGTGACGAACTGCTCATCAATCCAGCAATCGATCTGTATAATTCGCGCCAGCGCCGATTTGTTGACTACTGCATCATTGAGCACAGTTGCGCGAGATATAGGCTCACCCTGGCGGATAGTAGTTGCATCAAGCATCATCCGTGAATTCATTACATATTGTCCTGTCAACACGCTCTCCAGTGCGTCGAAGATTTCGTTCATAGTGAATTCTGCCAGATAACCAAGAGATCCGAAGTTGATCCCCAGAACCGGCACCTGTCTATCGGCTATCAACCGAGCGACGGCGATTATCGTTCCATCGCCGCCAAGCGTGACTATGACATCGACAATGTCCGGCATCTCCTCGCGTTCAACCAGGTTCGGGCAATTAACCAGCCTCCCTATACTGCGCTCAACGAACATCTCTACACCTCGCTCATTAAGCCAGTAACACATCTGGTCAACGACGGGCCACGCCTGAGGCTGGTTGGGCTTGACTATGACGCCTATGCGTTTAACTTTAAGTGCTGGGTTCATGACGGGACTTGATACCGCTCCTTAAAAGATTCTGCCTATTATACTCCGGACTATTTTGAGGGCAATTGACAATCCAAATTCTAAAATCCAAGATCAAGGGTTCTTCGCGCCAAGCACGGAGGAGGCAACGCCACCAAGGTAAACAATCTTGTGATTTGAATAACCTATATCTATAGCATTATATAGGTCATCAATAATACTATAGCCATAGCGCGACAGGAAGTAGAATACATTCAGCTCGCGCTCCTGCAAGTTCTTCTCAGGATATAGCATCACGCTGGCGCGCTCTATTTGACGGCGAGCCACTTTATTGCGCTCGGCTTCCACATGGACGAAGCGAGTGCGCAGGTGATTGAGCTGATAGAATATCTTCTTGCGCCCACCTTTCAATGCATCAGCCAACGTCGGATCGAGCCTGGCAATGGAGCGGCGCAATTTCTCCAATTGTTTATTAATTACTTTCTCTGTCTCATCGAAAACAGCGGCCGTCCCGGTACCGAGCACAGTTTCTACTGTCTTTTTAATTATCGCATCCTGGCCTTCAAAGAAATCTTGCAGTTTGAGCCGGTACTTTTCCAGAACCTTTTGCGTCTTTCTATCGATGAGAGTCAAACTGGCGCGAGGCAGTATGCATGGCTCGATTCTTCCTAACAGATTGTAGACTGGCCGCAACTGCGCGAAATATGCGATCTCAGCGGGGCCCCCGATATAGGCTACGGTTGGAAGCAGCGTATCTTGAACAATTGGGCGAAGGGTAACATTGGGGCTGAAAGCGGATGGATCGAGCTGGATTGCATCTAACAGCTCATCAAGCGACCGACAGCGGTCGCTATTCTTCAAGAAGAAATAGTCGCCTTTGCGCACCATCGCTGTGCGCCGCCCATTGACTAGCGTAAACAGAGGAACTGCATCGAGACTGGTATGGACCTGAGCGTGGTATCCAGAGGCTTCAAGCACAGACGATTGCTCTACCAGACTCTCGGCGATTTGTGAGGTCTTTCGTATTGCATCTGAGTAAAGGCCGGAGACTACCTGCTTTAATCTCTTATCCATGGGGTCAAGCAGCACCACTCCATATTTAGAGAATATCTTCGCCAGCAATTTGGCAAAAGCTTCGGCAAAGCCTGTCCCAGGAGCGTAGGTAGCGCGCAGGTCTGAGAGCAGCTCAGGCATAAATTCAGAATCGGGAAGCGCCGCTGCCAGCTCGTTTATCTGCTGATTGATCGATTCGCAAAGTTTGATCTGGCCTACCGGCTCAGTCGTATCAACCGGGCAGGCATATCGTATCTCAATAAGTTTGCCTTCGGTGTCAACCACCTTGCAGTGATTCACCTCTTCAAGATCATGATCTTCGCTTGCCACCCAGAAGACAGGCACAGCTTTGACGCCCTGGCTGCGCAGGCAGGATGCGAGCTTGATTGCTGTGAGGGCTTTGTGGATTGAGAACAGGGGTCCGGTAAACAGCCCCGCCTGCTGGCCGGTGACCACTGCGACCGAGTCGACCTGGCGCAGCATCTCTATATGCTCAAATGTCAATTCCGGCGAGCCGAAGCGACGATTTTGATCTTCAAGCGCATCGGCCACCTTCTGTCGGTCGAGCGGTTGCGCTGCCACCCTCTTAGCAAACTCGGCTAAAGGATATGAGTCACGCCCTGCCTGAGAATAGAAGCGCGCGACGCGGTCGAAATTGTACATGTAGTCTATGAAGAGGCGAGTCGCGCGGGGCACCTCGGTGAAACGCACTGCGTCCTTCTCCATTGCTGACGCAGCTTCGAGAGATTTATCACAACCTGTTTGCGCCATTATGTTCCAGCTCTTTCTTCTAGTATCTCGGTTTCAGCTCCTCAATGAGCCCTGACTCTCTGAATATTTTAGCTATCTCTGCGCGCACGGCATCGCTGGGAGTGCGTAGAGGCGAGCGCGGTGGCCCCCCGTAGTAACCAAACATATCCATAGCTGCTTTGAGCCCGCTTATTCCAAAGCTGGTCGTGACCGCAGTGGCTACCGGTGAAAGCCGTTGTTGTAAGACTTTCGCCTGAGAATGATCGCCCTCGTGAAACGCTTTGAAAATATCTATGCAGGTTTGGGAGACTACACAGGCGACTGCCAGAACTGCTCCTATCGCTCCTATTGCCAGTCCTGGATAAAGGATAGGCGCTGAGCCAATGAGCACATTGAAATCAGGCGGAGTCAGGCGCAACAGCTCAGTAAGCTCGCCGAAATTGCCCGAACTCTCCTTGATGCCAATTATATTCTCATGTTGAGCCAGCACTGCCACTGTGGAAGGATCGATTGTCACCCCTGTGAGTTGCGGCACAGTGTAGATCAGGATCGGGATGGTCGAACCTTCGGCCACCATGGTGTAGTGGTGGACGTAAGCTTCGTGTTTCATCTGGCTGCGATAGTAATAAGGCGTGATTACCATAGCAGCATCTGCGCCAAGCTCAGTCGCGCGGCGAGTGAAACTGATTGTCTCGCGCGTCGATGGCATTCCTGTGCCCACTATCATTGTGCGGTCTTGCGGGATATTCTCGCGGGCTACTTCTATTATTCTGAGCTTTTCGCTCTCCGATAGGTGCACAGCTTCGCCTGTGGAGCCAAGCGCCACATACCCGACCAGATCAAACTTGTTCCACCTTGAAAGGTTTTCCCGCAAGGCATCATAAGCGACTTCGCCATCCTCATCGAATGACGTAGGCATAGGAAGGATGATGCCTTCCAGCTTTATCTGTTTTGCCATGCGGCCTCCTAATCTCCCAGCCTACTACGGCGATGGGGGGGAAAGAGTTTTTTAAATCTTGTAACCGAACGCACAGTTACCGCTGCTGCTATGATAACACTATTGAGCACTATTACCAACTCACGTTACGCAAATCCCCATTATAGCCGCGTGAGTGGCGCTGACTCGCTCTGCGTGCGGCCGACGCAGCCATAAGGATCTGCTTCTTCTTCTGCATAACATCAGTTACCAATGTAATCGGGCGCTTCGAGCGAGCCGGATTGCGCTCGATTTCATTGGGATTTGTCTTGTGGCATAATCGCAATTTGCCGATGGGACTTGAGGAGAGCAGTGCCAGGAAACTTCAGTTTGCGCGATTGCTTGTGCCCGGCGCGGTCACAGACAGTCCGGCAAAGCATCGGCTGCCATCGCCTGCAATGGCGCAATCCTACAGTTCCAATCTTCAACTTGATAGGAGAAACAAGTGAAAGCAACAATCAAGCAGTTGGCGCAGTTAGTTGGAGGAGAGATCATCGGAGACGAAAATCTTGTGATTACAGGTGTAGCTGGCATTGATGAGGCCGGCGAAGGCGATATTACATTCATCGCCAATCCTAAATACACTCCTAAGCTCAAAACCACCAAAGCCTCGGCCGTTTATGTCTCACTTGCTGAGACCAGCCAAGACAAAACACTCATACGAACTCGCAATCCTTATCTTGCTTTTGCAAAAACTGTGGATCTGTTTCATCCTCAACCAGAGGTCCCTCGAAAAATATTCGAGACTTGCTACATTAGCCCGTCAGCTCAAATAGGACAAGACGTCTGCATCTATCCTTTCGTCTATATCGGAAACAACACAAAAATAGGCGATCGGGTTGTAATCTATCCCGGAGTCTTCATTGGCGATAATGTTGAGATAGGCGAGGATTCTGTCATTCACTCTAATGTTTCAATCCGCGAGGGCTCGATACTGGGCAAGCGCGTCATCCTTCATTGCGGAGTGGTCATTGGCAGCGATGGATTTGGCTTTGCGCCTGATGGAAAGATAAAGTACAAGATCCGCCAGGTCGGTTACGTTCAGATCGATGATGATGTGGAGATAGGCGCAAACACTACAGTGGATCGAGCAGCAATGGGCAAGACCTGGATCAAGCGCGGAACCAAGATTGACAATCTGGTTCAGGTGGGGCACAACGCGGTCATCGGAGAGGATTGCGTTATCTCTGCGCTGGTCGGCATTGCCGGCACAGCGCGCATAGGGAACAATGTGACAGTAGCCGGACAGGCGGGGATCTCCGGCCATATAGAGGTTGGCGATAACGTAGTTGTTTATGGCAGAGCAGGTGTTGTTAAAAACGTAGAGGCGAATCAAAAGGTAGCGGGGGCCCCGGCATTCTCGCACCGCGATTGGCTGAGATCGCAATTGATTATTCAGACTCTGCCGGATAGATTGCAGCAGCTTGAGCGTCGCGTGGCGGAGATGGAGAAGATAACTCGTAATCCGTAATGCGTAAAGATCGTAGAGCAGTCATAACCGGAATCGGCGTGGTTTGCCCTCTTGGCACAGGAGCAAGGAAGGCGTGGAGCGCGCTTTGCTCAGGCCAATCGGGCGTGGGGCCAATAACTAAATTCGATCCTTCGCCATTCAAAACCAGGATCGCTGCCGAAGTGCGCGATTTCGAGCCGCTCTCTTTCCTGGATAAAAAAGAGGCCAAGCGATTGGATCTCTTCATTCAATATGCTCTGGCAGCGGCTCAGATGGCGGTCGAAGATTCAGCTCTGGATTTGAAAGAGATCGATCCGCTGCGAGTAGGAGTTGCCGTTGGCTCGGCCATCGGGGGCATCAGGACAATCGAAAATGCAGCCCGCACTATGAGCGAGCGCGGCCACCACTGGATGTCTATATTCTTTGTGCCTAACACCATGCCGGCTATGGCTGCCGGCTGGGTAGCATCGAGATTTGGGGCCAGGGGCCCCAGCACCTGCGTCTCTACCGCTTGCGCTACCGGCAATCACAATATCGGCGATGCGCTGAGAATCATCCAGCGAGGCGAGGCCGACGTGATGATTGCCGGAGGCTCCGATGCCGGCATCAATGCTTTGACTTTCGGCGGACTGGATGCGATCAAGGCGCTCTCGATCAGGAATGACGATCCGCAACGCGCCAGTCGCCCATTTGATAGGGATAGAGATGGGTTTGTCACCGGCGAAGGCGCCGGAATCCTCATTCTGGAAGAGCTGGAACATGCTAATGCCAGGAGCGCCGGAATCTATGCCGAAGTTATTGGCTACGGGTTCAATAACGACGCTTATCATGTGACTGCCCCCGATCCGACGGGCAAGGGGCCCTCAGAGTGCATGCGCAGGGCCCTCACAGACGCCGGCATCGCTCCTGAAGATGTCGGCTACATCAATGCTCATGGGACGGCCACGCCGCTTAACGATGCGGCAGAGACGAGGGCGATCAAGCTGGTATTCGGCGAGCATAGTTATCGATTGGCAGTAAGCTCCAACAAGTCGATGATCGGCCACATGTGGGGCGGCGCAGGCGCAGTTGAAGCGATATTCACGGCATTGACTTTGAAGGAAGGGGTTATCCCGCCTACGATAAACTACCAGACGCCTGACCCGGACTGCGACCTGGATTATGTCCCTAACGCGCCGCGCCGCGCCGCAGTCAAATATGCTATCTCGAATTCCTTCGGTTTCGGCGGGACCAATGCCACGATAGTCCTGGCCAGATTTGATCATTAGCCCCCTGGCTCTGGAGGCATTATGCAACATATTCATGTAGCACTGGTAGAGCCGGAGATACCGCCCAACACGGGCAACATCGCGCGGCTATGCGCCGCTACGGAAACGCCTCTGCATCTGGTCGGCAAACTCGGTTTCCGCACCGATGACAAGGCGCTTAAACGCGCCGGTCTGGACTACTGGAAGTATGTCAATATCAGTTACCATCCTCGCCTAGAGGATCTCTACCAGGCGCTTTCCCGGTCGCGGTTTCTCTATTTCACTACCAAGGCCAGGCGCAGTTATACGGATATTGAGTATCGCTATGGCGATTGTCTCATTTTTGGGCGAGAGACTGCTGGACTGCCTGAAGAATTACTGAGAGCGAACTGGGAGAACTGTTTGACTATTCCTATGACCAGCCCGCATGTGCGCAGTCTGAACCTGGCGACAGCAGTAGCGATTGTTTTGTATGAAGCGTTGCGCCAGTTGAACTACTTCGAGAGATAGCGTCAACCTCGGCGCAGACGCGCCGGGATAAAGATAGATACCACCGACTTGCGGTCGCGTGGTGTTTCAGTTTCAGCCTAGTCTGGAAATAGATACCACCGACTTGCGGTCGCGTGGTAGATCAACTTCGGCCTAGTGGTGTAGCATAAATTCTTGGACAAATTGCTTTGAGTGATGTTCGATCCGGAGCCTAGGCGTTGGGCAGACCACTCGACTTAATTTCAATTTATAGCAAAACTTTTGCTACAGTCCACTAGCAAGCAAACCCATTTTAGGTACCATCGACTTGCGGTCGCATGGAGACTCAGTCCTAGGTCGAAATTGAATCTCCACGAGACTAAAGTCGGTGATATCTGAAATCGATCTCTAGGTCGAAATTGAATCTCCACGAGACTAAAGTCGGTGGTATCCAAGTTAGGTTAATGTTGAATCTCCATGCGACCGCAAGTCGATGGTATCCAGATTGAGGTGGTTATTAGGTTAAAGTTGAGTCTCCATGCGACCGCAAGTCGATGGCATCCGAGTCGGCGCTTTAAGTTAGGTTAAAGTTGAAACTCCATGCGACCGCAAGTCGATGGTATCCAGCGATGAAAGAGACAGAGCGCATCAACTACACTATATGGAAGAGATATATCCGACTCTGAAAGAGAGCTTTGAGGGCGGGGCATCGAAATGTTGAGACGAAGATGAGTGGGCGCGAGGGGCCTGGTTCAGACCGGGACAGATGACCTCATTAATGCCACATATATCCAGGCCGGAGGGGAGAGTCCATTTTGCAGGAGAGCACACATCAGCCTGGACGGGGTGGATGCAAGGGAGCTTGAATCAGGCAATCGTGCAGCTTGTCTTTCGACTAAATTGGAGCACACAAGAATGGGACAAAGAATTTCACCGCCGCCGCACGCCGCAGAGCATAGAGAAACATCACTGAGTTTGCTCCTCTCTGTGTCCTCTGTGTGAGGCGGCGGTGGATCTTATCTGTCCCTATCTATGTTGGTTCGATTTAGATCGAAAGTGACAGAACCTGCTACCTCAATCCAGATACCATCCGACTTTTAGTCGCAGGTAAATTAAGCCTTTCCATAACGGAAACAAAAAAGATGCTCTCTTTGCTTGGCAACAGGATGTTGTGTTATACTCAACCTTCCTCTACTAGAGGTCAACATCCTCCCGTATGGTTAAAAATCTATGAAATGCCCGTTTTGCGGACACCTTGAAGACAAGGTAGTTGATTCCCGTGAGTCTAGAGAAGGTGATGTCATTCGCCGAAGACGAGAATGCCTCAAATGCGAACGGCGCTTCACCAGTTATGAGCGCATTGATGAAGTGCCTTATATGGTGGTCAAAAAGGACGGACGGCGCGAGCCATTTGACCGGCAGAAGATCATGGCCGGATTGCTCAAAGCATGCGAAAAGCGCCCCGTCAGCCCGGCCAAACTGGAGGCTATAGTCAAGGCTGCGGAAAGATATGTTCAAGAATCGCGCGACCGCGAGCGTTCAACAGCAAAGATAGGTGAGCTGATTATCCGCCGCCTCAAAGAGATAGATCAGGTAGCATACGTGCGCTTTGCCTCTGTCTACCGCGAGTTTAAGGACATCTCTGATTTTGCTGATGAACTTAAATCGCTGGTTCGCAGACGCAAAAAGTAACGTCGGAACGTCCGACGTCGGAACGTCCGACATCCGCTATACGTTCTACGTTCTACGTTCTATATCCGTCCGACGTCTGTTTGTCCTACGTCCGCTATACGTTCTACGTTCTAGACGGAAGATTAAACGTCGAACGTTTGTTCTACGTTGAAGATTAAATGTCGAACGTCGAACGTCGGCTATACGTTCTACGTTGAAGATTAAACGTCGAACGTCGAACGTCGAACGTTATGGGGTCTATAGTTGTGTGTCTACCTGCGATTATCCTGTTCCAGCGCCAAACAGGCGGCGTCGAGCTGATCGAGCGCTTCGAGCATCATGCGCGCCGCTTCTTCCGCCGTGGCCGCGAATACCCGCTCGGAACTGAACAGGCGATAACTCAGACGCTGAACCTGCTCGATAGCTTTGAAAAGTCGCATTACTCGTGCCTTGCGTCCCTCCTCCGCAGGTTGAGGCGAGGCAGGCGCGTCGGTAGAGGTTCCGGCGATAGAGACGAGCGCCGGCTCCAACAGTCTTCGCAGATTGCGACTCCGCGCGCTGATCTCAGTGAGGTGATGATTAACCACTTCGCGTAGCCGCGCGGCCGCTTCCAAGCTCAGTTGTTTATCCTGCTCCGTATCGAACCTCTCGGCCAAACGGCGCAGCGCCCAGCCGCTGGAGAGCGCGGCGGATGATTCGGTGAAAGCGATGTTGGCCATCTGCGCGATCTGGCGACTAATGGAAACTGCACGCGGCGGCGCGCCGCCGCGTTCGGCGAAGTAGCGAGCCAGCCGGCGCTCGAACAGATTCACCCCGGCGGCGGGCGCTGGGTTGTTGTTCGTTACAGAGAGAGGCACAGTTGTCGCCTGTGCCGGCGCTGTGACAGACCTGGCCATCGCCTCATCAAACGTTTGAATCTGCGCGGCGACGAACGGAATCCCTGCAAGCGCCGCTATCAGTTCCCGCTTCCGCTGAGGCGTCTCGACCTGCCCGCGCACGACTATCTGCTCATTCGACTTGCGCACGATCTCTATCTGTTCGCCGAGATCAGCCTTCAGTTGGTGCAGCGTGTAGAGCGCCGCGACTTCGGCGTTGAGCAATTCAGCGTCGGTCGGGCGAGGACTCACCGTCGGCGAAGGAGTTGCCGCAATCCGCGCCGCCGCAGTTGCGGGCGCAGGCGAGGGCGGGGGCAGGGCGAAGATGGTGAGCGCGGCCAGTGGAATCACTTCGTAAGCTGTCTCGCTCAGTTCATACTCCCGGATTTCATGTTCACCCCGCACTCTCAACAACTGCGTTTGCGGATGCCAGTCGCGCCCGCGCACCACCAGCGACGCTTCTGTGATCCGCCCGACGGCCACTTCGGTGATCGCAGATACATGCAGCGTCAGAGCCTCACCGCTTCCGTTTGTGAGCGGGAGACCTCTTCACGTTTTGCCGCCAGCGACTGCCGCCACCTCTGAAACGAAGCGGCTGAGAGCGGTTGTTGAGGATCCATATGGTTAGCGCGCAACACCTCCGCCAACTCGGACAGCAGCGCGGCCTCATTCGCTCCCGGCTGTGGACTCTCGGTTGCACTCTTGACCGCCTGCCGGAACCGCGCGTTTGTCGTGTCGCGCCAAAGCTCCCATGTCGCAACCTGCTTCCCACGCCTGATCCGCAACTTCTGATAAACGACCGGCTGCGCCGTCGCCCGCAGAGCCTGTGCTTGCGCTCCTCCGGCTCTCTGCAAGAGTTCGCTCGCCGTGACTACCGGTATGCGATCCGACCGGGTAAAAAGCGCGACGAGAGTAAAAGACACCGCCAACCCCATCGCCGCTAATATCAATGGGCGCGGCAGCGACGTCAGAGGCATGGCGGAAAACAGCCGTCTCCGCCAATCGTAGAGATGCGCCAGCCACGATCTATTCCCCAACTGCTCGCGCAACTGCTCAAGCCGCCTTGTGAATCCCTGCTCGTCAGAGGGTGGCATGAGCAACCGTAGCGCCTCGTCGCGGTATTTGACGAATAAGAAAACTACTTCCTGCACACGATCGGTGTTCATCCGACATGACCAGCAGGCGGTCAAATGTCTCTGCACCTTCTCTGCCTCGCCTGGCGAAAGTTCGCCGTCCAGATACAGGAGCAACCTTCCCTCCGATAAATGGCCCTCTACCGAGTGGTCTTCGTTTTCATCCCAGTTTGTCATTTTCGATTCTCCGAGTTAATCCTGGTCAGCTTGCGCAGCGCCCGCTGCAAAAATTCGCCCACCGTCGAGGTCGCTATGCCGAGGACCTCGCTGATCTCGCGATAACGCAGCCCCTCGGCGCGCAACAGCAGACATTGCAGCTCTTGCGCCGACAACCATTTGAGCGATGCGCTGAGCCGCTCCATCCGCTCGCGCTCGAGCACACTCTGTTCGGGATCGAGCGCAGGATCGGGCAGGCGCGCGCAGACTTCATCCCAGGCCGGCTTATCGAGTTGCGCCAGGCACTGATACCGTTGCCGTTCGTCAAAAGCCAGATTGCGCGTACAGTCGCAAAAAGACCTCCTGCGTCAGATCGTCTGCGGTCGCTGCATCACCGAGAAAGGCTATAAGTACGTGTTTAGCGTAGATTTGGAGTGATTTGGAGTGCGCTGACTTGTCAGCGCTTTAGTAGGCGGCGACTATAAGCGGCGATGGGGCGAGGCGCAGGTCGATGAAGAAGCGAGCTGACTTGTCAGCGCTTTAGTAGGCGGCGACTTGTCAGCGCTTTAGTAGGTGGCGACTTGTCAGCGCTTTAGTAGGTGGCGACTTGTCAGCGCTTTAGTAGGCGGCGACTATAAGCGGCGATGGGGCGAGGCGCAGGTCGATGGAAAGCGGCGACCGTACGGCCGCACTCCAAAGGCTTCGCCAACACGCTAAACACATACGGCTATAAGATAGAAGTAGACCGGTAACCGCAGCGCCTGAAAAATCCGCGTCACTTTCTGATCAAGTGTCTCATTCTCCCGCACCAGGGCAATCCCTTCCGAATCCAGGCACAGTTCACCTACCATGCCCCCATGCAGATTCCGGTTGAAAGGACGAGTCACCATCCTGTTCTCGTAACAGGTCAGATTCGGAGATTATTTATGCTACCAATAATAAAGACTGCTGCGCGTCTCTTTTTACGACAGGCCTTAAAGAAACTATCGCTCTATAAAGACTCGACTTTTGCAGCAGAATAAATGTGTAACAAGTCATAGAGTGCAAGAAGGACGATTTGTGGATTATCAGCAGATCAGCGCAACTGCTGCGGCCCCGGAGGGCGACCTATTCAGGCCCCCGCTTGAATCTCAATGCCTAGTCACAGGAGAATTTACCGGAAGGATCTTTTTGACTGAAGACGTATATGGCGTAGCTCCCTTTTTCTTCAACCTTCACATAGAGAGATTGATTGAATCTACCGATCGCTACAACAATGCCCTTGCCGTATTTGGTCTCTATGTTCTGTCCGATTTGATATTTCATCTACTCTTCCTTTCGCGCTCCAGCGAGAATATTCTCTGGCGCATCATCGCTCATTCCAAAATAGTCGCAGCGGCCAGACTTCCTTTCGCGCTCCAGCCAGAATATTCTTTGGCGCTCGGTTCCGCTTTTATACAGAGCGGAATGCTGAGTCGCCTGAGAGCAAGGGGCATTCCAATCAGATAGAAATGCTCTAATCGGCCTTAATATCTAGGGTTTGTGATGAGAACGGGGGGCCATAGCCGGTATTGTAGCGGCTGGACAAGTTGCCAATCTGACTTAAGGCTATGACCGGTTTTCAGTCAAAGGCACCCCTCTATTACTAAACGACGTTCGCCAAAATGTTCGACGTTCGACGTTTAATTTTCAACGTAGAACGTAGAACGTCTCATCAATTAAGCAGGATCACTTCAATGCGGCGGTTCATCTCGCGCCCCTTCGCCGTTCTGGCCGTGCTGCGCGGCCTGGCCGTGCCCAGATAGAATAGCGACAGATTCTCGCGCACTACTCCGCCAAGCATCAACTGAGTAGCCACTACCTGGGCGCGCTGGGTAGCGAACTCGCGCCGCTGCTGCTCGGAGCCGCGATCATCCGTATAAGCTTCAACGCTTATCTTTCTGGCGGGATCGGCGCTGAGGTAACGGGCCAGCAGCTTGATCTTTTCCAGCGCCTCGGCGGTCAGCTCGGTTGAAGTTGCGCTGCGGAAGAAAGAGTCGGGCAGGATAAATACCAGTCCGCGATCATCGTCTTTGGTTTCAAATGAACTCATGATGGTAGCTTTAAGCTGAGCCGCTTCGGCCTTTGCTTGCTCTCGCCTGTTCATCTCGGCGAGCTGGTTCTCAAGCTCTGCCACACGTTGCAGCAATTTGGATTTTTCTGCTCGCTCTGCCTCCAGCTCATCAGTCTTGCGGTTGAGGTCCTCTCGCAATCTGCGCGCGTCCGTATCATAACGGCGCAAATCTTCCCGCGCGCGGCTGAACGAATCTTCAAGCTGCTGCAATCTATCTTCGGCTCTCCTGCGCGCTTCGGCCTCTCTGTCGGCTATCTTCTGGGCATCTAGTTTGTTCTGATCCGATGCTCGTATTCTATCTTCCAGCGCCGTGATTGTAGCGTCTTTGTCATTAATCAGATCACGTAGATCCTTAGCTTTTTTGCGGCTGACGCTCAATTGGCGGGCCATCTCAGCGACGGCTATGGCGCGCTGAGCGGTATCGGCTGATTCCTCATATTGCTTGAAATTGAACTGGCGCTCAGCATTTTCAATCAGCTCCTGCGCCTGTTTGAAGGTTGCAGGCGCGTAGGTTGGAGCGTCAAAGAACCGGGCAACATCTACTGCTCGACGGGCCCCCAACAGCTCAATGGGGACCTTCTTATACTCTTCGCGGCCAATCTCTTTATCAGGAGTAAACCGTATCATATCTACTTCGGAATCGCCGACGAAGCTGATCTTATTAGGGGCGACTTGAACGCCGCTCTGCCTGGGCGCGCGATTAGAGACGATCACTTTGCGGCTCGGCGACTGCACCAGGCCGTAGGGCTCAGCGGTGATAATAAGGCTGAATGTTTGAAACGGCGTAGCAGTCTTGAACGGCGTGCCGATCCAGGCATCCCAGGTATCGCTGCCGCGGCGACGGAACTCGCCCAGATTGTCTATCATCCCTTCAGGCGTGATAGCCCACAAGACGTAAGTAGTGTATTGCGTGCCCAGGCGACTGGCCGGAGTGAAGCCGCCGATGCGAATGCTGATCGACGTTACACCTCGTTCGTGTTTGATAGTGGCCTTGCCTGAGATGGCTTTGCCCGAAGCTTTCAATCCAAGCTCTGTGCCTGTCAGCTCGACCTCTACCTCCTTCTCTTCCGGGTAGGTGATAGCTACGGTATCAAATGTCACATCGCTTGCCGCTTGTTGTCCGGCGGCAGGGTGACTGAGGATCGCCAGCAATAAAACCGTCAAAGTTACGCTGGAAAACATGGCTGTGTTGCGGCTCGTCATAAATTTACTCCTCTATACGTTCGGCGTTCTACATTCTAGGTCGAAAATAAAACGCCGAACGTCGGACGTTTTTTCATCTCCCCCTTGCAAAGTAGCCCTTGCGATGAATGACCTGCAGACCATCAACGCCGCGAATGCGGATGTCAATATTTCTGAAGCTGCCATCCTGAGCCTTGTTGCTTGGCCGGTAGGCCAGCACATACTGACTGCTGAGTTCCTCTACAATTTGATCAAACGCTTTGCGCAGATCGGATTCACTTTGAGGGAAATAGGCGCGCCCGCCTGTCTGGCGACAGAGCTCCTCAAGCGCCCTGGTGTTGACCTCGCCGAACCGGAAGTTGTCGCCAATGCCTATGCTATATATGATAACTCCGCTGCGATTCGCTCTATCTATGGCCTCTTTCTCGCTGCGCTGGCTCGTCGTATCCTGTCCATCGGTTAGCAGGATCATTGCTCGGCGAATAGCATGGCGTTTCACCTCGTCGCTTCCTATGACTCTGCGCGCGGTCTTGCCTTCGAGAATTTCGTCAATAGTCAAATAGATGGATTCATAAAGCGAGGTGCCGGAACTTTGCAAGCCTTCATCGGCTCGGAAGATCCGTTCGCGGCGAATTCGGCGGATGGAATCGGCGAGGCGTTTGAGGTCGCTTGTCAGCCCTTGCGCCAGATAGGTATCGCCTCTGAACGTGACTATCGCGGCGTAATCTTTTCCCTCACGAAAGACCGATCGGAAAAAGCTCTCTGCTGCGTCTTTCTCCTGCGACAGGACGAACTCCTGGCTGCCGCTCACATCTATGACCAGAGCTATGATCATCGGCACGTTTGTATTCTGCTCGAAATAATCTATCTCCTGTGGGGCCCCATTCTCTAACAGCTCGATTTGCTCCTGTTTCAGGCCGGGCACAAGGCGATTGTTCCTGTCCACAACGGTAAATACTACGTCAACCAGATCGACGTCAAGCCTGAGAGTCTCATCGCTCTCTTTAATTACATCCTGTTGAGTCGCTCTCTTATCATCGGTTCTGCTTCTCAACGGCCTGGTATCTTGTTGATTGCTTGCCGCCGTAGCCGGCCGGTCTGCGCCGGCTACGGCCATCAACATCGCTGCTGTCAGAGAAAGAATATAATTGAGCTTCATAAGATTCCTCATCATTGACAAACTGTGATTGATCAACGGACGTGTTTCAACCGACAAAGGTTGTCCAGTTGCCCCCCTCTCTCATTCTAATGGCCGAGCATCATCGGTTGCAGACTTGAGAGAGCCATAGCTCTTTCGCCAGCTGTTGTCAGTGGAGTGGCCCCTTCCGCGTTATCAATTTTGCAGACTTGAGAGAGCCATAGCTCTTTCGCTAGCTTGACCACAAGCCCCCTCATTCTAATGGCCGAACATCATCAGTTGCCGGGCCAAGAGTCTTCTTTGTCGTCTGTTCCTTCTCGCCTGTCTCCGGGTCAGGTTGCGCAGTCGGGTTCGCTCCCGCCTCCATCCGGCGCTTGTACTGGCTCAAGATGTCATCAACGTTCTGCTGCGGCTCCAGATCAGGTTCCGAATCTAATAAGTGGCTTGCCTGAGCTTTGAGCAAAATCTTATCGCGCATCTCATCAAATGTTACGCCGATGGCGTCACTGCTGAAAGCGCCGCTTGTGTTAGCGATGGTCTCTTTTATATCTGCCAGATTGCTATCGGTGATTGCCTGGCCGATATCATGCTTATGCTCTTTAAGGGCGCGCATAGCTTGCGCTGATGCCTGGCGGGCCTGCGGCAGACGGGCTTGCAGGTCGGCAAGCTCTGCCTGCAATGTCTGGAGATGCTGAGACAGGCGGGCCACCTTATCGGGCGAGCCCTCTGCAATGCGAATGCGCGTCTCAACCGTAGCAATCTCCAGCTCAAGCTCGGCAATGCGCTTCTCGAAGAGCTTCTGCGTAGCCAGCGATTCAGCGGCCGATTGTCCCAGCGCCGACGCCTTGACCTGCGTCGCATGCTGCAAAGCTGCATCCGGCTCCTCGAATTTGCTTATGAGATTATCGAGATAGGAATTGATTACTCTTTTGGCCCTCTTCCACATAGCTCATTGCCTCCATTTGAATCCTAACAGAAGTTGTTGTAGATTCTTCTTGCCTCCGCTCGCTCGCATTGCTGCTAATTTTACTCCAAGAGGCAGTGGTATGAACAGTCATACGTTCTGCGTTCGACGTTCTACGTTCTACGTTGAAGATTAAACGTCAAACCTCTCTGAACGTAGAACGTCGAACGTTTCGGCGAACGTCGGACGTTTTGGGCTCAGCGGAATAGAGGATGGGAGAGTATACTGCGATGAAGATACTGGTCACCGGCGCCAGCGGATACCTGGGAAGCCACGTCCGGCGCTACTTTGCGGCTGATGATCTATCGCGCCGTTCAGGGCTGGACATTTGCCGTTCAGAAGACGTTGAGATCGTCCGCAATTACGATGCCGTCATTCATTTGGGGGCGCTCATTGATAAAAGTTCAAAAGCTATCGAACAGATCTATGCAGTAAATGTTGGGGGTACAATCAATCTTCTGCGAAACTTGCGCTCAGGCCAGGTCTTCATCTTCGCGTCAACCAAAGATGTCTATGGCAAACATGCTGACCGTTACTCTGAGGTCCCCGAAGATTGCAGCACAGAGTTTTGCGGACAGAATGCTTACGAGTGGTCGAAGTTTATTGCGGAAAAGTATGTGCAATTCTACGCGCACAGAGCCGGCGCGCGAGCGGCTATCTTCAGGCTCTCTACTACCTATGCGCCCCCAACGCCCGGCAACAGCGGCGGCTTCGTTAATCTCTTTGCCAGCGCGGTGAAGAATAACCGGCAGTTGAGATTGAAGATGCGCGGAGAACAGCGGCGAGACCTGCTACATGTAAGAGACCTTGCGCGAGCATTTGAACTCTTCATCGCAAGCTCTATTCAATCTGAAGTCTTCAATATCGGCGGGGGCAAGCAGAACAGCACTACGCTCATCGAGCTGGTGCGGATGCTGGGAGAATTAACAGGCAAAGAACCGAGAGTTGAACTGAGCGATGAACCGGTTGCTGAACAGGCACACTACGTAACCGACCTGGCGAAGATATCTAGATTACTTGACTGGCGGCCTGAGATCGGCATTCGAGAAGGGTTGAAGACGATAATTGAAGATCAAGTCTGAGCAACTATAGACCCCATAACGTTCGACGTTCGACGTTTAATTTTCAACGTAGAACGTAGAACATAGAACGTCGAACGTATAGCGGACGTAGGACGGATAGATGTAGGACGCATAGAAGTATTTGCCCCCGAACGGGAAAACATTTTTCTTAAAACCATAGAATCTTAGGCAGAGGCGTGGCGGTTTAGCGATCAGAGCAAAATTGCCACAATTACCCGGCTTACCTCCGACCGGTAGTACGAAGGGGAAACAGGATATTGCCAACAGCAAACGCCACCGGTCTAGATAGCTCTAGCAATGAAGATAGAGGCGCTTGAAGCCTGCTCTTTCCATAGTAGCTGACTGAGGATATATTTTTGGCATACCAGTTGCCGAAGCCATCTACGTCGGTATGTCCTACGTCCGCTATACGTTCTACGTTCTACGTTGAAGATTAAACGTCGAACGTCGAACGTTATGGACATCGGACGTGGCGACGTTGGACGTTCCTTATCGGATGAATCTTAGGATGATAACGAACGGCAGAAAGCTAGCTCTGGTCTCATTGCTTCTATTGAGCATATCAACGCTTGCTGCCTGCCAAGCTGAGAGCACTACGCAGAAGTCTCGCAGCAGAAACAATCAGCCATCCGGCATCCAGCAACCCAGAGATAGTCAGCGCGCTCAGGACAATCCCCAGGCGCAACAGATAAATCAACTGGTAGCCATAAGCCAGACAGCCGATGATATTATCGACGATATTGATAGCGATTACTGGGATGGCGCGCGGGAAAAGATATTTTTGCTCAAAGAGGCAGCCGATAACTTGCCCACTCCTCAACTCAACCACCCTAACATCTCGCTCATGCTGCTGGATCAATTTAATCTCTATACCGTGCAATTGGAGCGATACATAGAAGAGTATAAGAAGCAAGAGGCTATATTCGCTGCGACGCAATTGATCGGCATTACCAGGGACCTCTCTTCTCGCTTCCAGCCTAACCGCCCGCTTGAGCTTGGGCGACTATCTTATCTTGCGCGGGAGATCAGAGTTTGGGCCGATATGTATGATATGCGCATGCTGCAAATACGCGCCGTTACTATTCACCGTACCTGGAATGATCTCCGACTTATGGTGGTGAGCCTCAAAGGGGAAGCTCTGGCAAAGGAGATGGACGCGGTAGTAGTTAGCCTGGATAAGGCGCAGACAGTGGAAGAGTTTTACGAAATTGAACCTACACTGCTCCAAACAGTCAAGAAGCTTGAGCGAGTGTTCAGCGCACAGCAATCGCCGAATCAAGCTGCAAGAGATTGAGACAAGCTGCTCTTCAAGATGGGCGAGCGGCTGCAAGTTCCGCCAGCCGTTTATGCAGAGCCTCTGCCGTCGGCAGATCATCCAGTTCCAGGCAAAGCTGTTGTAGCGCCGCCAGGCCCCTCACTTGCTTGACTTCATCTCCCAGTTCAATGCCGGGGAATCGCCTCGCTGCTAGCTGTCGCAGTAACCCGGCCAGGGCCTCGCGCCCTTTCTCACGTCCCTCTTCGCGCCCTTCTTCGAGAATCTCTTGATAGAAGCTGGACTCTTTGAGTAACTCCAGTGGAAGCATTGTTATCCTTCTCAGAAAATACTCCGGGAGCGCCGCGACGAGAGAGGGTGCCCCGCCTTGCCTGCTCAGCCTTGTACTACCTGGCAAGGCGGGCCTCTCAAGGAAACTAATAGCTTTTAAGAAACACTTCTTCGGTTCGGGCGTCGGGCGCCCGCAAAACCTGATTCGCCTGTGGTAATGTCCCATGCTCGCTCAACGTCACTTCTTCGGTTCGGGCGTCGGGCGCCCGCAAAACAGTCCTATTTTTAATTTGTTTTGAGGGCGCCCGACGCCCGAACCCACCAGCAGCACAATTGTGGCGCTCGGCGCTAGGTTACTTCACTTAACTTGATACATTTTCTTTCCCGGTGGTACTTTGACACTGCAATAAAATAGCTATAGACCTCAAGGATTGCAGTCGGTTCGGGCGTCGGGCGCCCTCAAAACAGTTCTAAAAATAATTTGCGGGCGCAAGAACTTCGGGCGGTTTTGAGGGCGCCCGACGCCCGAAGTATTTGGCCCTCAAAACAGTCCTATTTTTAATTTGTTTTGAGGGCGCCCGACGCCCGAACCCACCAGCAGCACAATTGTGGCGCTCGGCGCTAGGTTACTTCACTTA
>Ga0209172_10002249_pt1 | contig 35160 bp, 32 predicted proteins | sample LarsenN4metaG_FD_184113 | JGI IMG/M metagenome (GOLD analysis project Ga0209172, IMG submission 184113) | Hot spring sediment bacterial and archeal communities from British Columbia, Canada, to study Microbial Dark Matter (Phase II) - Larsen... ... | reverse complement strand
CGACCGGCCGACGACGGACCGCGCGCTCGATCTCGGGTTGGTCGCAATGCCTGGTTTGCCGGTTCAACTGCGCACCCGGCCGCCGTCCACGTTGAGCGTCTGCCCGGTGATGAAGCCGGCGTCGTCGCTGGTCAAGAACGACACCGTGCCGACCAGGTCCTCGGGCACTTCGACTCGCTTGATCGCCTGCGTCTGCGCGTTGGCGACGAATTCCTCCTCCATGCTGGCGAACATGGGCCGCGGCTTGCGCGCCAGCGTGCCGGGCGAACGCGTCAGTCCCGGCGAGATGGCGTTGACGGTAATGCCGTGGGGCCCGAGCTCGGTTGCCAGCGCGCGCGTGAAGCCGACCACGCCGCCCTTGCTTGCCACGTAGTGCACGAAGCCGGTCACCACCGAGCCGAGCGTGCTCGATGCCATGTTGACGATGCGCCCCCAGCCGCGTTGCTTCATGCCGGGCACGAAGGCCTTGGTCATCAGGAAGGCGCCGTCGAGGTTGATGGCCATGACGCGGCGCCAGTCGGCAAAGCTCATGCCGTCGAAATCGCATTGGGGAAAGATGCCGGCGCAGTTGATCAGAATGTCGCATCGCCCGAACGCCTTTTCCACATTCTCGCGGAGCGCCGCGACCGAGCCTTCCGAGGTCACATCGCAGGCCAAGGCGAGCGCGCGCCGGCCGGCCGCCTCGACCAGCTTCACCGTCTCGCCGGCGGGCGCGACATCGGCGATCGCGACGTGGACGCCATCCTCGGCAAGCCGTTTGGCGAACGCCTGGCCGATGCCGTTTGCGGCGCCGCTGATCACCGCGACCTTGTCCTTGTGGCCCTTGCCCATCCCGTCCTCCCGTCACGCGCGCACGAGACCGCCGTTCACATAGAGCGTCTGGCCGGTGATGAAGGCCGCGTCGTCGCTGGTCAGAAACGACAGCGTACCGACCAGATCGCCTGGCGTCTGCGTGCGCGGGATCGCCTGTCGGCGCGCGTGGTTGGCGAACGACTGTTCCATGTCGGCATCCCCCGCACGCGGACCCCGCTTCATCGCGCCCGGCGTGCGCGTGAGCGTCGGCGCAATGGCGTTGACGGTGATGCCGTGCGGCCCGAGCTCGGTTGCGAGCGCCCGCGTGAGCCCCACCATGCCGCCCTTGCTCGCGATGTAATGCACGTAGCCATGCGTCACCGTGCCGAGCGTGGACGACGCCATGTTGACGATGCGGCCCCAGCCGCGCCGCTTCATGCCCGTCGCGAATGCGGAAGCGGTAAGAAACGCCGAATCGAGGTTGATCGCGAGCACGCGCCGCCAGTCGGCGAAGGTGATCTCCTCGAACGGCTGCAGCCGGAAGATGCCGGCATTGTTGACCAGGATGTCGCAGCGGCCGAACGTTTGCTCAACCGCGGCGGCGAGCGCGGCGACGGACTCCGGAGCGGACACATCGCACCGGTAGTAGAGAGCGCGACGACCCGCTTGCCGCACCATGCCGACCGTCTCGTCCGCCGGCTGCACGTCGGCGATGACGACATGGCAGCCGTCTTCGGCCAGACGCTGCGCGAAGGCCTGGCCGATGCCGGAGGCCGCGCCGGTGACGACGGCGATCCTGTCGCGGTGACTGTCGGCCATCAGAACGTCCCTCCCCCTGCATCCTGCGGCCAGCGCCAAAGCGCGCTCACATGTGAATGGCCCGCCTGGCAACCGCCAGCGCCGCCTCCTTGACCGCCTCGGGCAGGGTCGGATGGGCGTGGCAGGTGCGGGCGATGTCCTCGGCAGCGGCACCGAACTCCATTGCCACCGCCGCCTCCGCGATCATGTTGCCGGCATCGGCGCCCAGAATATGCACACCGAGGATGCGGTCGGTCCTGGCGTCGGCGAGAATCTTGACGAAGCCATCGGTCTGCTGGTTGGCCTTGGCGCGGCCGTTGGCCATGAACGGCATCTTGCCGACGTTGTAGGCGATGCCGGCCTCCTTCAATTCCTCCTCGCTCCGGCCGACCGAGGCAATCTCCGGAAACGTGTAGACCACGTTCGGGATCACCTCGTAGTTCACGTGGCCGGCCTGGCCGGCAAGGATTTCGGCCAGCGCCGTGCCCTCGTCCATCGCCTTGTGCGCAAGCATCGGGCCCGCGATCACGTCGCCGATGGCGTAAATGCCGGGCACGTTCGTGGCGTAGCGCGCATCGACGACGACACGCCCGCGGGCGTCGGTCTTGACCCCGGCCTGATCGAGGCCGAGGCCCTCGGTGTAGGGCACCCGTCCGATCGCGACCAGCACCACGTCGGCCTCGATCGTTTCCGCGGCGCCGCCAGCCGCCGGCTCGACACGCGCCTTCAGCGTTGCGCCCGACGAATCGACGCTCGTCACCTTGGATGACAGCCTGAACGTCATGCCCTGGCGCTCGAACAGCCGCTGCGACTGGCGGGCAATCTCGGCATCGATGCCCGGCAGGATGCGGTCAAGGAATTCCACCACCGTGACCTGTGCGCCAAGGCGCCGCCACACCGAGCCGAGTTCGAGCCCGATGACCCCCGCCCCGATCACCAGCAGCCGACCCGGCACCCGCTCGAGCGCGATCGCCTGGTCCGAGCTGACGATGCGCGCGCCATCGATCTCGACGCCCGGAAGTCTCGCCACGTCGGAGCCGGTGGCGATCACGATCGACCTTGCCGTAAGCGTCTGCGTGCCGCCGTCCGCGCCGCAAACCTCGACCTGGCCGGCCGCGAGAATGCGCCCGGTGCCGCGCACCGCGTCGATCTTGTTCTTCTTGAGCAGGTAATCCACGCCCTTGACGTTGCCCTCGACCGCATCGTCCTTGAACTTGAGCATGGCGGCGAGATCGAGCTTGGGCGCGGGAACGCCAATGCCCATTTTCGCAAAGCCGCGGCCCGCCTGCTCGAACATTTCGGAGGCGTGCAGCAGCGCCTTCGATGGGATGCAGCCGACATTGAGGCAGGTGCCGCCGTGGGTTGCCCGCTTTTCGACCACGGCGACCTTCATGCCGAGCTGGGCTGCGCGGATCGCGCAGACATAGCCGCCGGGACCGGTGCCGATGACGATCAGATCGTAGGGCATCACAAACCTACTTTCCCGCGGTGAGAAATGTTCCGATCAAATCCCACCGCTCTCTATGATTTTTGTAGTTGGGAATATTCTTCAACGTCACTTGCCCCCACTCGCTTTTCCTTTTGCGGCATTGCTTTACAAGAGCCACGGGAATGCGGTCACAAATCCAGCACCAGGCGTGCCGGGTCCTCCAGCACCTCCTTCACCCGCACCAGGAAGGTGACCGCCTCGCGGCCGTCGACAAGGCGGTGATCGTAGGACAGCGCCAGATACATCATCGGCCGCACCTCGATTTTGCCGCCGATCGCCACCGGCCGCTCCTGGATCTTGTGCATGCCGAGGATGCCGGACTGCGGCGCGTTCAGGATCGGCGTCGACATCAGCGAGCCGTAGACGCCTCCGTTGGTAATGGTGAAGGTGCCGCCCTGCATCTCCTCGATCTTGAGCGCGCCGTCGCGCGCACGGCGGCTGAAGTCGGCGATCGCCGCCTCGATCTCGGCGAGCGACTTGCGGTCGCAATCGCGCACCACCGGCACCACCAGGCCCTTCTCGGTCCCGACCGCAATCCCGATGTGGTAGTAGTTCTTGTAGATGATGTCGCCGCCGTCGATCTCGGCATTGACGGCGGGGATTTCCTTGAGCGCCTGGACGCAGGCGCGGGCGAAAAAGCCCATGAAGCCGAGCCGCACGCCGTGCCGCTTCTCGAACAGATCGCGGTACTGGTTGCGCAGCGCCATGACCGCGGTCATGTCGACCTCGTTGAAGGTCGTGAGCATGGCGGCGGTGTTCTGCGCCTCCTTCAGCCGGCGCGCGATGGTGGCGCGCAGCCGCGTCATCTTCACCCGCTCCTCGCGCGCGGCATCGTCCGGCGGCGAGGGGGCGCGCACTTGCACCGCGGCGGCCGTCTGCGGCACCGGCGTCGGCTGCGCGGCGGCGCGCTCGATTGCGGCGAGCATGTCGCCCTTGGTCACGCGGCCGTCCTTGCCGGTGCCGGGCACGGCCGCGACATCGATGCCGGTCTCGGCGGCGAGCTTGCGCACCGAGGGCGCAAGCGGCACGTCGGCGGCCGGTTTCGCCGGCGCCGCCGCGCCGATCGGTTCGGCGGTCGGGGCTTTCGGTTCCGGCTGTCCGATGGGAGCCGCAGGAGCCTTGGCCGCAGGCGCGCCCACGCCCTCCCTGATCTCGCCGAGCAGGGCGCCGACCGCGACCGTCTCGCCGTTCTTGGCGACGATGGGACCGAGCACACCGGCGGCCGGCGCCGGCACCTCGATCGTCACCTTGTCGGTTTCGAGTTCGACCAGCGGCTCGTCGACCGCGACGGCATCGCCCGGCTGCTTGAACCACTTGCCGACCGTGGCTTCGGTGACGGACTCGCCCAGCGTGGGCACGCGGATTTCGGCCATGATGCAGTCCCTGATTTCTCCACGTCATGACCGGGCTTGGCCCGGCCATCCCGCCCGGGCAGGCACGGCACCGGCCTTCCCAAGCGGGGATCGCCGGGATCAGGCCCTGCGGGCCGCCCCGGCGACGACTGCGACATCTACCCCAGTGCCTCGTCGAGTAGCTGCCTGAGCTGCGCCAGATGTTTCGACATCTGCCCGACCGCGGGTGCCGCCGCCGCCGGGCGGGTGGCATAGCGCGGACGGCGCTGCTTTGCCTCGATCTGGTTGAGCACCCATTCCAGATAATGCTCGACGAAGTGCCACGCGCCCATGTTGCGCGGCTCCTCCTGGCACCACACCACCTCGGCTTGCTTGAATCGCGACAGCTCGGTCACCAGAGCCTTGGTCGGAAACGGATAGAGCTGCTCGACCCGCAACAGGTAGATGTCGTCGATACCGCGCCGCTCGCGTTCCTCGTAGAGGTCGTAATAGACCTTGCCGGAGCAGAGCACGACGCGGCGCATCTTGTCGTCAGCCACGAGCTTGATCTTCTCGTCGGGCAAGAGCTGCGCGTCGTCCCACAGCACGCGGTGGAACGAGGTTCCGCTCGCCATCTCGTCGAGGCGGGACACGCAGCGCCTGTGCCGCAGCAGCGACTTCGGCGTCATCAGGATCAGCGGCTTCCTGATCTCGCGCTTGAGCTGGCGGCGCAGGATGTGAAAGTAGTTGGCCGGCGTCGTGCAGTTGGCGACCTGCATGTTGTCCTCGGCGCACATCTGCAGGAAGCGTTCGAGTCGCGCCGAGGAATGCTCCGGCCCCTGCCCCTCGTAGCCGTGCGGCAAGAGGCAGACGAGGCCGGACATGCGCAGCCACTTGCGCTCGCCCGAGGAGATGAACTGGTCGAACACCACCTGCGCGCCATTGGCGAAGTCACCGAATTGCGCCTCCCACAGCGTCAGCGCGTTCGGCTCGGCGAGCGAATAGCCGTATTCGAAGCCGAGCACCGCCTCCTCCGAGAGCATCGAGTTGATGACCTCGTAGCGTGCCTGGCCCTCGGCGACATGGTTGAACGGCGTGTAGCGGTCTTCCGTCTCCTGATCGATGAGTACGGAATGGCGCTGCGAGAACGTGCCGCGCTCGCTGTCCTGGCCGGACAGCCGGACCGGATGGCCTTCGAGCAGAAGCGAGCAGAAGGCGAGCGCCTCGGCGGTCGCCCAGTCGATGCCGCGGCCGGTCTCGATCGACTTCGCGCGCGCGTCGAGGAAGCGCTGGATCGTGCGGTGGACGTGGAAGCCCTCCGGCACCACCGTGATCTTGCGGCCAATCTCTTTCAGCGTCTCGACCGCAACGCCGGTGTTGCCGCGGCGCGGATCGTCGCCTGCGCCGGCCGCCTTCATTCCCGCCCAGCGGCCATCGAGCCAGTCGGCACTGTTGGGACGGTAGCTGTGGCTCGCCTCGAGCTCGGCGTCGAGCCGGGCGCGCCAATCGGCCTTCATCTTCTCGATCTCGCCCTCGGTGACGACGCCTTCGCCGACCAGACGCTTGCCGTAGATTTCCAGCGTGGTCGGATGCGCGCGGATCGCCTTGTACATCAAGGGCTGGGTGAAAGCCGGTTCGTCGCCTTCGTTGTGGCCGAAGCGCCGGTAGCAGAACATGTCGATGACGACCGGCTTCTGAAATTTCTGTCGGAACTCGGTCGCCACCTTGGCGGCGAACACCACGGCCTCCGGATCGTCACCGTTGGCATGGAAGATCGGCGCCTCGATCATCTTGGCCACGTCGGACGGATACGGCGACGAGCGCGAATAGCGCGGATAAGTGGTGAAACCGATCTGGTTGTTGACGATGAAATGCACCGAACCGCCGGTGCGATGGCCGCGCAGCCCGGACAAGCCGAAGCACTCGGCGACCACGCCCTGACCGGCAAAGGCGGCATCGCCGGATATCAATAACGGCATCACCATCTCGCGATGCTCGGGCGTCGCGCCGTGCTGATCCTGCTTGGCGCGCACCTTGCCGAGCACCACCGGGTTGACGATCTCCAGATGCGACGGGTTCGCGGTGAGCGACAGATGCACGCGGTTGCCGTCGAACTCGCGGTCCGAGGAGGCGCCGAGGTGATATTTGACATCGCCGGAGCCTTCGACCTCGTCCGGTGACGACGAGCCGCCCTTGAACTCGTGGAAGATCGCGCGGTGCGGCTTGCTCATGACCTGCGCCAGCACGTTGAGCCGGCCGCGGTGGGCCATGCCGATGACGATCTCTTTGACACCCAGCGCACCGCCGCGCTTGATGATCTGCTCGAGCGCCGGGATCATCGACTCTCCGCCATCAAGCCCGAAGCGCTTGGTGCCGGTGAACTTCAGATCGCAGAACTTCTCGAAGCCCTCGGCCTCGACCAGCTTGTTGAGGATGGCGCGCTTGCCTTCACGGGTGAACTGAATCTCCTTGTCGCGCCCCTCGATGCGCTCCTGAATCCAGGCCTTCTGCGCCGGATCGGAAATGTGCATGAACTCGACACCGAGGGTCTGGCAATAGGTCCGGCGCAGGATGGCGAGGATTTCGCGCAAGCTTGCGAATTCCAGGCCGAGCACCTTGTCGAGGAAAATCTTGCGATCAAGATCGGCCTCGGTGAAGCCGTAGGATCGCGGATCGAGCTCCTCCTCGTTCTTCTGTGGCTCGAGCCCGAGCGGATCGAGCCTGGCATGGAAGTGGCCGCGGATGCGGTAGGCACGAATCAGCATCAGCGCGTGAATGGAATCGCGCGTGGCCTGCTGCACCTGCGCCGCCGAAATCTCCACGCCCTTGGCCTGCGCCTTGGCCTTGATCTTGTCCGCGGCGACCCGTTCGACGGCGCTCCAATCGCCCGTGAGCGCCGCGATGAGCTCGCTGTCGGCTCGCGGCAGAGCGGGCGGCCGCCACGACGGTCCCTGCGCGCTGCGAACGACGTCGCTGCGCGCATCGTTCAGGCTCTCGAAGAACGCCCGCCACTCGGCGTCGAGCGAGGCCGGGTCGGTTTCGTAGCGCTGGTAGAGCTGTTCGATGTAGGCGGCGTTGCCGCCATAGAGAAAGGACGTGCGGGCGAACGCCGCATTCGCGTCTTGTCGAGACATGTTGAATCCTCGTCGAGGCACCTGCCCCGGCCGGACGACGCAGAGGCAAGCGAACCCGCGATCGCCCGTATTTGATCTATGACTTACATTTATGTCGTCTGAAAGGCTACGAAAGACCTAATTGCCATCGTTCCAGATTGCCGGGCCGCCCTTGCCCACGGGTGGAGCGGTCGGCACGATGTCGCGTCACCCCTTGAGCACCTCAACCAGTGTCTTGCCGATCCGCGCCGGCGAGGGCGATACCCTGATTCCGGCCGACTCCAATGCCGCAATCTTGGATGCGGCATCGCCCTTGCCGCCGGCGATGATGGCGCCGGCATGCCCCATGCGGCGGCCCGGCGGTGCGGTCCGCCCGGCGATGAAGCCGACCATCGGCTTCTTGCGGCCGCGGCGAGCCTCGTCCTTGACGAACTGGGCGGCGTCCTCCTCGGAGGAGCCGCCGATTTCGCCGATCATGACGATCGCCTCGGTCTGCGGGTCGGCCAGAAACATTTCCAGCCCGTCGATGAAGTCCAGGCCCTTGACCGGATCGCCGCCGATGCCGAGGGCGGTGGTCTGCCCAAGCCCCTCGCGCGTGGTCTGAAACACGGCCTCGTAGGTCAGCGTGCCCGAGCGCGATACGATGCCGACCTTGCCGGGCTTGAAGATCGAGGCCGGCATGATGCCGATCTTGCATTCGCCGGCGGTCATCACGCCGGGACAGTTCGGTCCGACGAGCCGCGACTTCGAGCCACACAGCGAACGTTTCACCTTTACCATGTCGTTCACCGGAATCCCCTCGGTGATGCACACGATCAAAGGAATTTCCGCCTCGATCGCCTCGGCGATGGCATCGGCGGCCCCGGCCGGCGGAACGTAGATCACGGTGGCGTCGGCATCGGTCGCGCGCTTGGCCTCGTGCACGGTGTCGAACACCGGCAGGCCGAGGTGCGTCGAACCGCCTTTGCCGGGCGAGACGCCACCGACCATCTTGGTGCCGTAAGCAATCGCCTGCTCCGAATGGAAAGTTCCGTTCCTGCCGGTGAAGCCCTGGCAGATGACCTTGGTGTTGCGGTCGACAAGGATGGACATTATCGGCAACCTCTCGGCCGGCCGTCTCCCGCGGCCGCGGGAGCGTCCGCGCGCCAGCGGCAGGCGACCATCAGCGGCATCGTGCTCCGGTGCATCACGCTGCCTTCTTCACCGCAGCCACGATCTTCTGCGCGGCGTCGTCGAGATCGTCGGCCGGCGTGACGTTGAGCCCCGACTGGGCCAGGATGCGCTTGCCGAGATCGACGTTGGTCCCTTCCAGCCGCACTACCAGCGGCACTTGCAGGCCCACCTCCTTCACCGCCGCCACCACACCCTCGGCGATGACATCGCACTTCATGATGCCGCCGAAGATGTTCACGAGGATGCCCCGCACCTTGGGGTCGGCGGTGATGATCTTGAAGGCAGCCGCGACCCGCTCCTTGCTCGCGCTGCCGCCGACGTCGAGGAAGTTTGCCGGCTCCGCGCCGTAGAGTTTGATGATGTCCATGGTCGCCATGGCAAGACCTGCGCCGTTGACCATGCAGCCGATCGAGCCATCGAGCGCGACGTAGTTGAGATCGTATTTCGAGGCCTCGATCTCCTTTTCGTCCTCCTCGCTCTCATCGCGCAGCGCTGCCACCTCCGGGTGGCGGAACAGCGCGTTGTCGTCGAAACCGACCTTGGCGTCGAGACATACCAGCCGGTTGTCCTTGGTCACCACCAGTGGGTTCACCTCGAGCAGGCTCATGTCCTTGTCCACGAACGCGCGATAGAGGCTGGTCAACAGCCCGCTCATCTGTTTCTGCAGATCGCCGGAAAGACCGAGCGCCTTGGAGAGACGGCGCACATGATGCGGGCAGACGTTGGCGGTCGGGTCGATGGAGATGGTGACGATCTTGTCGGGGGTGTCGCGCGCGACCTGCTCGATGTCCATGCCGCCTTCGGTCGAGGCCACCACCGCGATGCGCGAGGTCTGCCGGTCAACCAGCATGGACAGGTATAATTCCCTGTCGATCGCCGAGCCTTCCTCGACATAGAGGCGATGCACCTGCTTGCCGCGCGGGCCGGTCTGATGCGTGACCAGGATGGAGCCGAAGAGCCGCGTCGCTTCCTTGCGCACATCCTCGATCGACCTCACCACCTTGACGCCGCCCGCCTTGCCGCGGCCGCCGGCGTGGATTTGCGCCTTCACCACCCAGACCGGGCCGCCGAGTTGCTCCGCCGCTGTCACCGCCTGCTCGACCGAAAAGGCGGGATAGCCGCGCGGCACGGGAACGCCGAATGTCCGCAGCACCTCCTTGGCCTGGTACTCGTGGATATTCATGCGACGTGTCCCTGGGTGCCCGCGGCGGCGCACCGCGGGGATCCGGCGTGCAGCGTGGCTGATCCTGACCGCTCCTCGCCCGGCATCCGGGACGGTCCCGGTCGAGGGCCCGCTGCGATGCTGAACGGTGGCGGGAAGAACGCGATCACCTCTTGCCCAAGTCCGGCGCGATCTTCTGGCAGGCGTCGACCAGCACCTTCACGGCATTGGCCGACTTTTCGAAATCACTGCGCTCGGAGCTGGTCAGTTCGAGCTCGACGATGCGCTCGACGCCCTTGGCGCCGATGACGACCGGCACGCCCACATACAGGTTCTTGATGCCGTATTCGCCATTGAGCCAAGCGGCGCAAGGCAGCACGCGCTTCTTGTCGCGCAGATAGCTCTCCGCCATCGCAACCGCGGAGGAGGCCGGCGCATAGAAGGCCGAACCGGTCTTGAGCAGATTGACGATCTCGGCCCCGCCGTTGCGGGTGCGCTCCATGATCTCGTCGATGCGCTTCTGCGTGGTCCAGCCCATGCGGACGAGATCGGGCAGCGGAATGCCGGCCACCGTGGAATAGCGCGCCATCGGCACCATGGTGTCGCCATGGCCGCCGAGCACGAAGGCGGTCACGTCCTCCACCGACACGTTGAATTCGTCGGCGAGGAAATAGCGCAGGCGGGCGGAATCGAGCACGCCGGCCATGCCCACCACCATGTTGCGCGGCAGCCCGCAGGCCTTCTGCAGCGCCCAGACCATGGCGTCGAGCGGATTGGTGATGCAGATGACGAAGGCGTTGGGCGCGTATTTCTTCAGCCCGGCACCCACCTGATCCATGACTTTCAGATTGATGCCGAGGAGGTCGTCGCGGCTCATCCCCGGCTTGCGCGGAACCCCGGCGGTGACGATGCAAACGTCCGCCCCCTCGATCGCCTCGTAGGCGTTGGTGCCGACCATCCTGGCGTCGAAACCCTCGACCGGCGACGATTGCACGAGATCAAGCGCCTTGCCCTGCGGAATGCCCTCGGCGATGTCGAACAGCACGACGTCGCCCAATTCCTTCAGACCGATGAGATGGGCGAGCGTGCCGCCGATCTGGCCGGCCCCGATCAACGCAATCTTATTACGCGCCATGTAAGAAAACCCCTTGATGGACGGCCGGAACAGCCGGGGACCCGCGCTGATTAGCCCTTTCGGCGCAGGGGTTCAAGGTTCCGGCGCCCTGCCGTGTGATCGGGGTTCGAAGAGCGGATCGCAGCCCTTCTTGGCACGGGCTATGCTATCGATCGTCCCGTCGGGGACGACCATCATTCATCTCGCCCTCGCTTTCGCCTCCATCGCCAGTTTGCGCCGACGTAAGTCGCGCCGCTGCAGCGGCTGGAAGAATTGCGCGCGGCGCGAAAGTACACGGCCGCCGACCGCTCCCCAACGCAGCGGTGCCTGCGGCGCCTGCGGCGCTTGGTCCGGCTTGTTGCCGCCTGGACCCGAGGTTACGATGGTTTTGCTGCTCATGGGGGGGACGGTCGTGAGCACCTTTGGCGCACGCTTGGCGGTGGCCGCGCTGTTGGGATGGTGTTCGGTCGCCACCCAGGCGCAGAGCTATCCCACCCAGACGGTCAAGGTGATCGTGCCGTTCGTGGCGGGCGGTCCGGTCGATGCCCTTGCCCGCGTGGTCGTGCAGCATCTGCAAGGCCGGCTCGGCCAGAACGTCGTGATCGAGAACCGGTCCGGGGGCGGCACCACCATCGGTGCCAAGGCGGTGGCGACGGCCGAGCCGGACGGTCACACGCTGCTCATCGTCGGTCCCAATCTCGCCTACTATTCCGTGCTGTTTCCCAATATCGATTTCGACCCCGCGAAAAGCCTGGTCCCGGTCGCAACCCTCGTCACCTGGTCGCATGTGCTGGGGATCGCGCCGTCGGTGCCGGCCAAGACGGTTGGCGAACTCGTGGCCTACGCCAAGGCCAATCCGGGCAAGCTTGCATTCGGTTACGGCCAAGCGACCATGCCGCACATACTGGGCGAGTCCTTCGCGCATGCGACCGGCATCGAGATCGTGCGGGTGCCCTATCGCGGCGGTGAAGGCGCGCGCGCTGACCTCCTGGGCGGCCGCATCCACATCAACATTGCGCCGGTGCCGCAGATGCTGCCGTTGATCCGCGACGGCAGGATCCGCGCGATGGCCTACACCGGGGCCCGGCGCAGCCCCGACCTGCCCGACGTTCCCACCATGATCGAGAGCGGCTACCCGCAGGTGGGATACCATCCCGACGTCTGGATGGGCGTCTTCGCGCCGGCCGGCACGCCGCCAGCCATCATCGAACGGCTCAATCGCGAAGTGAACGCGGTTCTGCAGTCTGCCGAGATGGCGCCCGCGCTGAAGCGGTTCGGCTACGAGGCCAAGATCACGACACCGAAAGAATTCGCAGAATTCTTCGCGGCGGAATTGAAGAAGTTTCCGCCGCTTCTGCGCGCGGCGGGCCTCAAGCCGCAGTAGCTGGGCCCGCGCGCCCCACTCCTGCTTTCACCGTAACGCCGCCTCGATATCGGTGTGAGCGAAGTCATCGCCCTTGTAGAGCAGAGGTTCATCGGCAGAGGCCAATGATTTCAGACGTTCATGTCTCAGCGATGCCTTCGCTCGAGCCGCTGGCCGCGGAATCGCGACGCCCGTGCGGCAGCGCCAGATAGGCCTGCGAGCGCATCTCCATCAGGCGCGAGGCGGTGCGCTTGAACTCCGCCGCCTCGAACCCCTCGGTGGCGCGGTAGAGCGCCTCGGGCTCGGCTTCGGCCGAGGCGATCAGCTTGACGGCATTGTCATACAAGGTGTCGATCAGCATGATGAAACGCTTGGCGGCGTTGCGCTGCTCCGATCCCATGACCGGAATGCGATCCAGGATCAGCGTGTGAAACTCATGCGTGATGCGCAAATAGTCGGCTGCCCCGAGCGGCTGTTCGCACAGGTCGTGGAAAAAGAACCGCGCCACCCCCATGGCGGCGCGCGGCACGCGCAGCGTGCGCCCGCGAACCGCCAGTTCCTGCGGCATCCCGCTGTCGCTGCCGACCAGCCGCCGCCAGGCCTCGTCCAGCGCCGTTGACGCGGCATCGTCGGCGGGCACGTGCCATACCCGGTGTCCGGCGAGCTTCTCCAGGCGAAAATCCGTGCGCGCCTCGAGCCGCACGACCTCCATGCGTTCGCCGAGCAGGGCGATGAAGGGCAGGAACAGGGCGCGGTTGAGACCGTCCTTGTAGAGTTCCTCGGGCGCCACGTTCGACGTCGCCACCAGCACCACCCCGAGTTCGAACAGCCGCGTGAACAGCCGGCCGAGAATCATCGCATCGGCAATGTCGGTGACATGGAACTCGTCGAAGCACAGCAGCCAGCTCTCCTCGGCGATCGCGTCGGCGGCAAGGCGGACGGCGTCGTCGCCTCCGATCTCGCCGCTCTTGAGCTTCTGCCGGAACCCGCGCACCCGCTCGTGCACGTCGGCCATGAACTCATGGAAATGGGCCCGCCGCTTGCGCACCACCGGGCTTGCCTCGAAGAACAGGTCCATGAGCATGGTCTTGCCGCGGCCGACATCGCCGAACACGTAGAGTCCCCGCGGTGCGGGCTGCCGGTCGCGGTTGCCAAACAGCCAGCCCGCCGGGCGCGTGCGGCGGGCCGAACGATGGCCGGCCAGATCGCGTTCGAGCGCGGCAAGCCGCTCGAGCAGGCGCTCCTGCGCGCGATCGCGCTCGATCTTGCGGGCCGCCGCGAGGGCCTCGTAGAGCTCACGAACCGACATGCGCAGGCTGGGAATGCGTTGCAACAGGCTGGCGCGCCACCGATAGGGCCCCCCAACCGGGCAGGCAAGCGGGCTGACGCGCTCCCGGGCCGCCTGCGGTCCACATGCCAGCCATGCGGAAATAGACGGATTCTCAGCAGCTTGCGCCACAGAACGGGAACCCAAAGGACGTTGCCAAAATCATGCTGCAACGCACAATTACCGAATCGCGGCGGCGCCGTCGGAACCGTGCGGCGGGCCGCTCCGCAGGCGCCATGCCGCCCGCGACCAGGAGATGATCGATGCGCGACCTGCTCGCCGACGGCCTGATCCGCAAGTTGTGGCTCGCCGAGGCCGACCGGTACCGCGACCACCTTCTGCGGCTTGATCCTGCGAGCCGCCACAGCCGCTTCAGCGGCGGGGTGTCCGATGACTTCATCCACAACTACGTGCGCACGACCTTTGCGCTCAATGCCACGGTCCACGGCTTTTTCGTCGACGGCGTCCTGCGCGGAGCCGCGGAACTGCGGCCGCTCGGCCCGGCCTTCGCCCGCGAGGCCGAGGCCGCCTTGAGCATCGAAGGACCCTGGCAAAGTCACGGCGTGGGCTCCGCCCTGCTCGACCGCACCCTGCTCGCCGCGCGTAACCGCGGCATCAGGACCCTGCACATGGCCTGCCTTGCCAACAACCGCCGCATGCAGGAGCTCGCGCGCAAGTTCGAAGCCGAGCTGACCTTCGATTTCGGCAGCGTCGTCGGCGAGGTGGAGGCCGCCCGGCCCACGCCGCTGTCGGTCCTGCGCGAAGTGGTTGCCGACGGCCATGGCTTCGCCACCGCTGTCCTGGACGTGCAATCGCGGCTGCTCAGACCGCGGCTGTGACCCCGCCCGCCGCCTTGGCCGGCCGTTAACGAAGTCGCTGCGATTGGCTCCTATCCTGCGCCCCATCGGGATGCGGGAGGAGTGCCATGGCGGTCGTGCACGCGGCCGAGATTCGCGTTCTCGGGACGACGGCGATCGAGGATTACCACGCCCATCTGTTGCGGCTCGACCGCGACAGCCGCTTTCCCGGGATCGACGACCGGGCGATCGACGCCCACTGCCTTCACCTCCTCGCCTCCGGCGCGATCCTGATCGGTGCCTATGTGAAGGGCGTCATGCGCGCCGCCGCCGAAATCGTGCCCGACCGCAGCGCGCGCCGGGCGGAAGCGGCGATCACCGTGGAGAACGGTTTTCATGAGCGCGGCCTGGAACGCGAATTGACCGCAAGGGTGATCGATGAGGCGCGGCGCCACCACCTCAATCACGTACGCGTGCACGATCCGTCCACGACGCGGACCTACCGCATTCCGGCGCTCGAGTTGCACAGTTACGCGGCCAGTGGATAGGCCGCTTCCACCACATAGGGCCCGCCGCCGACCGAGGCGCGCGAAGAGAACAGGACGAAACGCGAGACCGGGAACGGCGGGGAGCGGAAGCCGCCGCGTGTAGCGAGATATTCCGCAACCTCGTGGCTCGACGAATCGCGCAGTCGCGCCAGCGTCACGTGCGGCGTGAACTTGCGACCGTCCGGCGCAAGACCCATCCGCTGCAACAGCCGTTCATGCTCCGCCTGCAGCTCCATCATGGCCGGCGACGGCGCCGCGGAGGCCACCACCGCTCGCGGTTTGCGCCCGCCGAAGGAAGCAAGGCCGTCGAGATAAATTTCGAAGGCGCTGCGCCGCACTTGGCCAAGCAACGATGCAATGTCGCGCGCGAGCGCATCGTCGACATCACCGATGAAGCGCAACGTCAGGTGATAGTTCTCCGGATCGATCCAGCGCGCGCCGGGCAGTCCGCCGCGCAGCATGGCAAGCGTCTGGCCGAGTGCCGAAGGAATTTCCAGACCTGTAAACAACCGCGGCATTGTCCGACCTTGCGTTACCGCGCGGGCGAGTCGCGGCGACCGAAACATGACGGCACGTGCGTTGCGCCCACGACACCGGCGTGTCAAGAGCCGCGTCCCGTCCGCACGGCCCTGACCAGCGCCTCCGCCTGCGGCAGGATCCGCTGCACGATCTGCGCCACGCCTTCAGCCGTCGGATGCATGCCGTCGCGCTGGTTCAACCGCGCGTCTGCGGCCACTCCATCCAGGAAAAAGGGATAAAACAGGACCGCATGCCTGGCCGCGAGGTTCGGATAGAGCGCATTGAACGCCTGCGCATACTCTGGTCCCATGTTCGGCGGCGCCAGCATGCCGCACAACAGCACCGCAATCCCGCGCGCCTTCAGCCGGCCGATGATCTCGTCCAGTGCCGCGCGCGTGACGCCGGGATCGATGCCGCGCAAGGCATCGTTGGCGCCAAGTTCCAGGATCACCGCATCGGTGCCGTCGGGCACCGACCAGTCGAGCCGGGCCAGTCCGGCCACGCTCGTGTCGCCCGACACCCCCGCATTCGCCACCTCGACCGCAAGCCCTCTCGCCTTCAGCGCTCGTTCGAGTTGGACCGGGAAGGTTTCGTTGGCGGCAAGCTCGTAGCCGGCGACGAGCGAATCACCCAGCGCCACGATTTTGACCGGCCGTTCGGTTGCGCCGGCTGTGACCGCAATCATCGCGGCCAGACACAGGACCGTGAGCCGGGCGGCGAGTCGCTGGACCTCGCCACCCAACTTCCCATATGAGCGAGGGGAAACGTCGCTGCACCGCCCGGCCGGAAGCCCCATGAACGACACCTCGATTGTGGCCCGTCCGGCCATCGCGATGACCGGCGTCAACCTGTCCCTCGGCCGCGGCGCGGCCCGTGTCCATATTCTCAAAGACATCAACCTGCATATAGGCAGCGGCGAGGCCGTTGGCCTGGTGGGCCCCTCCGGCTCCGGCAAGACCACGCTGCTCATGGTGATGGCGGGCCTGGAGCGGGCCGACACCGGCTCCATCGTGGTCGCCGGCGCCGACCTGGGCACGATGGACGAGGATGAGCTTGCCCGCTTCCGCGGCCGCCACATCGGGATCGTCTTCCAGGCGTTCCATCTCATCCCGACCATGACGGCGCTGGAGAATGTGGCGGTCCCGCTGGAACTGGCCGGCAATCCCGATGCCTTCCGCCGCGCCCGCGAGGAGCTTGCGGCCGTCGGCCTGTCGGAGCGGCTCGGTCACTATCCGGCCCAGCTCTCCGGCGGCGAGCAGCAGCGCGTGGCGCTCGCGCGCGCCCTCGCGCCCAATCCGGCCATACTCGTGGCCGACGAGCCGACCGGCAACCTCGACGACGACACCGGCCGCCAAGTGATCGATCTGTTGTTTGCCGGTCATGTCGAGCGCGGGACGACGCTTGTGCTGGTCACGCACGACGCCGCATTGGCCCAGCGCTGCGACCGCATCGTCCGCCTGCGCTCGGGACGCATTGAACCGGCACGGACCGCGGTGACGGCATGAACCTGTCCCGTGCCGGCTTCGGCCCGCTCGTGCTGCGCTTGGCCCTGCGTGAATTGCGCGGCGGTTTGCGCGGCTTCTACGTGTTCATCGGCTGCATCGCGCTCGGCGTGATGACGGTCGCCGGCGTCGGCTCGCTCTCCGCGAGCCTTACCGCCGGCCTCGCCCGCGAAGGGCGCGCGATTCTGGGCGGCGACGTCGCGTTCTCGCTCACGCAGCGCGAAGCCAACGACGCCGAACGCGCCTTCCTGCAATCGCGCGGGCGGCTGTCGAGCGTCGCCACCATGCGGGCCATGGCGCGCACCGCCGACGGCCGCAGCGTGCTGGTCGAGCTGAAGGCGGTGGATGCCGCCTATCCACTCTATGGGACGGTTCGGCTTGATCCCGACGTTCCGCTCGAACGGGCGCTCGCCCAGCACCATGGCGCATTCGGTGCCGTGGTCGACTCGGCGCTGCTGGCGCGGCTCGATCTTGCGGCCGGAGCGCGGCTTGCGATCGGTGCGGCAACGGTCGAGGTTGCCGCCGTGATCGATCGCGAACCGGACAAGCTTGCCGGCGGTCTCGGTTTCGGCCCTCGCGTGATCGTGAGCGAGACAGCGCTTCGGGCCACCGGCCTGCTGCAACCCGGCAGCCTCGTGCGCTGGCACTACCGGCTGCGATTGCCGGATGGCCGCGACAGCGCCGTTCGGGCCACGATCGCCGCCGCCAACGCCCGGCTCCCCGATGCCGGATGGCAGATTCGCACCCGCGACAACGCGGCACCGCAGCTCGAACGCAACGTCGAGCGCTTCACGCAATACCTGACCCTGGTGGGATTGACGGCGCTGATCGTGGGCGGAATCGGCGTCGCCAATGCAATCCGGAGCCATCTCGATCGCCGGCGCGAATCGATCGCTACGCTCAAGGCGCTGGGCGCCACCGGCGGACGCGTGTTCGCGCTCTATCTTGCGCAGGCGGTGCTGCTGGCCGCAGTCGGTGCGGCGATCGGAGCGGGCCTCGGCGCTGCGTTGCCATTTGCCGTTACGGCACCGCTCGGCCCCTTCCTTCCGCTTCCCGTCGCGCCCGCCCTGCATCCGGCCGAGCTCGCCCTCGCCGGCGGCTACGGCCTGCTCACGGCGCTTGCCTTCGCTATCTGGCCGCTGGGGCGCGCCCATGACATTCCGGTGGCGCCGCTGTTCCGCGATGCGATCGACCCCGAGCGGACGCGGCCGCGGCGGCGCTACGTCGCTGCTTCCGTATTCGTCGCTGCCGCGCTTGCAGCCGCTTCGATCATGCTGGCGTATGACCGCCGGATCGCCGCCATCTTCGTCCTGGTCGCCGGTGGCGTGTTCATCGCCCTGCGGCTCGTGGCGGCGCTGCTGATGGCGCTCGCCCGCCGCCTCCCGCACAGCCGCGTGATCGCCTGGCGGCTGGCCATCGCCAATATCCACCGGCCGGGTGCGCTGACACCGACCATTGTGCTGTCGCTTGGGCTCGGGCTTGCGCTGCTCGTCACCGTGGTCGAGATCGACGGCAACCTGCGCCGCCAGTTCATGGCGGCATTGCCCGAGCGTGCGCCGTCGTTCTTCTTCGTCGACATCCAGTCCAGCGACGTCGAACGTTTCGACGCCTTCGTGCACGAGCGTGCGCCGCAGGCGCGCTATGAGCGGGTGCCGATGCTGCGCGGACGCATCATGGCCGTGAACGGCGTGAAGGCGGAGGACGTCCACGCACCTCCCTATGCGGCCTGGGCCCTGCAGGGAGACCGCGGCATCACCTACGCGCGCGATCTGCCGCCGGGATCGCGGCTGGTGCAGGGCCATTGGTGGGCGCCCGATTACCGCGGGCCGCCGCTCGTGTCCTTCGAGGAGAAGATCGCCGCTGGTCTCGGGCTCAAGCTCGGCGATCCGATCACCGTCAATGTGCTCGGCCGTACCATCACGGCCCGTGTCGCCAATCTGCGCGCGGTGGACTGGCAGACGCTCGGCATCAACTTCGTCATGGTGTTCTCGCCCGGCGTGTTCGAGGCCGCGCCCCACTCCCACATCGCCACCCTGACCTATCCCGGCGGCAGCACCCCCGCGCAGGAGGCGGCCATGCTCACGGCCGCGGCCGAGACATTCCCGGCAGTGACGACCGTGCGGATCAAGGACGCGCTCGACGCGGTCGCGGGCCTCGTCGGCAATCTCGTCGCCGCAGTGCGCGGTGCAAGCCTCGTGGCGCTGGCATCCGCCGTGCTCGTGCTCGGTGGCGCGCTGGCGGCCGGCCACCGTCATCGGGTCTACGATGCGGTGGTGCTCAAGACACTCGGAGCCACCCGCCGGCGCCTGATGGCCGCCTATGCCCTTGAATACGTGCTGCTCGGGTCGGCGACCGCCCTGTTCGGCGTTGCGGCCGGCTCGTTCGCCGCTTGGCTGGTCGTGACCGAGATCATGAACCTCGGATTTGCCTGGCTGCCGGGCCCGGCGACAGCGGCCGCCTTCGGGGCCCTCGTCGTCACCGTCGCCTTCGGCCTCGTCGGCACCTTCTCGGCGCTCGGTCACAAGCCGGCGACCGTGCTCAGGAATCTCTAGAATCATGCGCGGAAAATTCCGGCCTTGCGACCAAAGGTCGCGCGAACCGCCAAGCATTTCAATGCGTTATTCTCTGCCACACGGTTTGCACGGCGGCGTGCTATAGATGCGCCCAAGTCGGCCGTGCGCGGAGAACGATTCGAGGCGCCGTCCAACGAGGGTAGTTCGACAACCAAATGGGGGTTCGACGATGTCGGACTTTGATCGCAATGTGGCTACCGCGCAGATCGGACAGACGATGGGTCGCGCCGTCGCTGTCGACGAGGGCCTGCGGGCCTACATGCTCGGTATCTACAACTACATGGTGCTTGGGCTTGCCATCACCGGCTTGGCGGCGCTCGGCATCTATATGCTGTCGGTGACCGGCGATGCGGCCGCGGCCATGAAAGTGGTCCGCAACGGCGCGCAGATTCCGGTTTCGGTCGGCAAGGCCATGTACATGACGCCGATCGGCTACTACGTGTTCGTCAGCCCGCTGAAATGGGTGATCATGCTGTCACCGCTGGCGCTCGTCTTCCTGCTCAGCTTCGGCATCGAGCGGCTGCGCCCGGCGGTCGGGCAGATGCTGTTCTGGCTTTTCGCGGCGCTGATGGGGTTGTCGCTCGGCGCGATCTTCCTGGTGTTCACGCACACCTCGATCGTGCGGGTGTTCTTCATCACCGCAGCCTCCTTCGGCGCGCTCAGCCTCTACGGCTACACCACCCAGCGCGACCTCTCCGGCCTCGGCTCGTTCCTGCTGATGGGACTGTTCGGGGTCATCCTCGCCAGCCTCGTCAACCTGTTCATGGCGAGTTCGGCGCTGCAGTTCGTCATCTCGGTGGTGGGCGTGCTGGTGTTCGCCGGACTCACCGCCTGGGACACCCAGCGGCTGAAGACCGAGTATCTCTACGGGGCGATGGACGGGGAGACGACGGAGCGTTCCGCCATCCTCGGCGCGCTCTCGCTCTACCTCAATTTCATCAACCTGTTCACGCTCCTGCTGCAGCTCCTCGGCCAACGCGAGGAATAGGCGCGGCTCGACCGTTTCGCCTTCCGGCCCCGGCGCCGCGTTGCGCCGGGGCTGTTTTTTGGCCGACTAAACTCTTCGTAACCATGCCACCGCCGGCGCCACCCCGCCCTAGCGAAAGGCCGCCCGCCGCACTAGATTCGGCGCGAAGTGGGCCCTGCCGGCGGCGCCGGAGCGCCCGGAGCGCCCGGCTCCGTCCGGGCTGAGGAGAGGGAATGGCAATGTCGGATTTCGATCGAAACGTGGCGGCCCGCGGCGGCTTCGCCGAGCGGGCGGTTGCGATCGATGCGGGCCTGCGCGCCCACATGATCCGCGTCTACAACTACATGGCCAGCGCCGTGACGCTTACGGGCGTGCTGGCCTGGCTGACCTTCAACGCGGCGGTGACCACCGACGCAGGCGGGGCGCTGACGCTGACGAGCTTCGGCCAGGCGATCTACGGCGGGCCGCTGATGATCGTGCTGCTCCTGGCGACGCTCGGGCTCGTCTTCTTCATCAGCTTCCGCATCCACAAACTGCAGTTTGCGACCGCGCTCGGGCTGTTCATGCTCTACGCCGGATTGCTCGGGGTGGCGCTGTCGTCGATCTTCCTGACCTACACCGGCACCTCGATCACCCGCGTGTTCTTCATCTCGGCGGCCGCCTTCGGCGCGCTCAGCCTCTACGGCTACACCACGGGGCGCGACCTCACCGGCTTCGGCTCGTTCCTGGTGATGGGCCTGTTCGGCCTGATCATCGCCATGCTGGTGAACCTGTTCCTGAAGAGTTCGGGGCTCGACTTCGTCATCTCGGCCGCCGGCGTCCTGATCTTCGCCGGGCTCACCGCCTGGGATACGCAGAAGATCAAGGAAATGTACGACGTCAACGACGACGGCACCGTCGCCGGCCGCAAGGCGGTGATGGGCGCGTTGTCGCTCTACCTCGACTTCATCAACCTGTTCCTGATGCTGCTGCGGCTGCTCGGCGACCGTCGCTGACGAAATCCCGACCCGAAGCCGCGACAAGACCAGCGCCCCGGCTTGCCGCCGGGGCGTTTTCTGTCGCTAAATCGGGCCCATGACCACGCTATCCCTGCGCCCGGCCGCGCCCGACGACATTCCCGCCATCACCCGCATCTACGCCGAGGCCGTCCAGCACGGCACCGCCTCCTTCGAGCTTGATCCGCCCGACGAGGCGGAGATGGCCAGGCGGCAACAGGCGCTGTTCGACGGGGGCTTTCCCTATTTCGTCGCCGAGATCGACGGCCACGTGATCGGCTATGCCTACGCCGGCCCCTACCGTGCGCGCCCGGCCTATCGTTTCACCGTCGAGGACTCGATCTACATCGATCCCGCGGCGCAAGGTCGCGGCGTCGGCCGCGCGCTGCTTGCCCGCCTGATCGAGGAGGCGACCCGGCGCGGCTTCCGTCAGATGATCGCGGTCATCGGCGACTCGGCGCACCAGCCGTCGATCGCGCTGCACCGTGCAGCCGGCTTCCGCATGGTCGGCAATTTCGAGAACGTCGGCTACAAGTTCGAGCGCTGGCTTGACAGCGTGCTGATGCAACGGCCGCTCGGCGACGGCGCGCGGACAAAGCCGGCGGAGCGGACGGCACCGCGCACGTAGCAACCGCCGTCAAACCGCGACCAGGCTTGGCCCCTTGTCGAGCGCACGCAGCACTCGATCGAGTTCGTGACCGCGCCGCACGATCAATCCCGTCGCTGAAACCACGCTGTAGGCGCCCTGGCGGCGCCCGAGGCGCGGATTCTTCTCGATGCGGTAGATCGGCACTTCCGAGGCGCGGCGGAAGACCGAGAAGACGGCGCGGTCCTTGAGGAAGTCGATCGCATAGTCGCGCCATTCGCCGGCGGCGACCATGCGTCCATAGAGCTTGAGGATCCGGTCGAGCTCGCGCCGATCGAACGTCACGCGATTGCTGGGGGCGACGGGAACAGCGGTGCCGCCCCCGTGGAGCTCGCTCGGTTCGGTTTCGCCGGGCATCATGCGGCGCCTCCCTGGCTGTCGTCTGCGCGTCATGATCGCCCCGGAATCCAATATCGGCAAGGGCTTGCCACAGCCTGCGCCGGGCTGCCCGGCGCCTGCCGCAAACCCAGGCGCGGCGCGGGCGATCACGGGTTTGTTAAGTGAATCATAATGCTGCCCTATTTCGGTCAGGCCCCCGCCAAGCTGGGCGTTAGAATGCCGACAGTTGCCTCAGGCCCGGTCCCCAGCAGGGCACCGGATTCCTCAGCCCCCCAGCCCCCCGGGGCTCTCAAGGACCGGGCCGTTTGTTTCGCGTACGGTTCAATCCCCCAACGCTCTGAGGCCGGCGCCAACGCCGGCCTTTTTTCGTTGCCTTTCGTTGCCTGCTGTGCAGGCGATCGCCGCCCGCGGTCACGCCGACGGCGCGCCGCATTCGCGCGGACGGCGATGCGACAATCCTGCTCGGTCGATCAGCGCAGTGCGATTTGAGCGGCGCCGAGAATGGTGTCGGGGGCGCTGGCCACGCCGCCCTGCACGACGACGGCGGCGGCATCGACGTCGCCGGACTGGATGTCCTTGAGCGGCACCTTGAATGTCTCCGCCTTGCCGGTCCAGTCGCCGAGCTTGATCCAGCGCCGCACCACGTTGGAATACGTGATGGTCCGGCCGCCGTTCTCCCCGCGGGCAATGCTGACGGGCGCGCTGCGGATGATGGGGCAAAGCCAGATTTCCCCGCTCTTTCCAATGCCGCTCGCCGGTTCCACCGTCACGGCGATCGCATCCTCCGAAAGCCGCAACGTCACCGGCAGCGACAGGATCGCCACCTTTTCGCGGGTCTGCCGGATGGCGCGTTCGATGGCCGACTTGTCGCTGCCCAGGACGTGGGCCACGCCGTTGATCACCGCCTGCGGCGTGTACACCTGCCGGTCGCCGCGCACTTTGGCATAGGCGCGCTGGCGGATGGTATGGCCGCTCAGTGCAAGCGTGTCCTTCCAGCCGAGATAGTCCCAATAGTCCACGGCCAGCGTCAGCGCGACCACGGATCGATCGCGCGCATACTCGCCGAGCAGCTTGTCGGCGGGCGGACAGGAACTGCACCCCTGACTGGTGAACAGCTCGATCACGGCGCGCGGTTCGGCCTGCGCCGTCTGGGCGGCGAGCACGGCCAGAACAGCAACGGCTGCGAGGCACGACGTTGCGATCCGGGCATGCGGCATTGGCATCTTCCTACCCATTGCCCCCAGCAAGCCGTCGGTTCGGCCCTGGTTTCATAGCGAGGCTGCCCATCACCTGCCACTCACTTCGCAGTGAGGGGAGGCCCGTACCGCACGACGCCGACCAGGCTTGTGGTCACGCCGCGAGATGGCGCAGGACGTATTGCAGAATGCCGCCGTTCTTGAAGTACTCCAGCTCGTCGTAGGTATCGATGCGGCAGATCAGCGGCACGCGCTTGAGACCGCCGTCGGCCGCCACGATTTCCGCCATCAGCCGCTGGCGCGGCTTCAGATCGCCGTGCAGCCCGCGGATCGTGACCTGCTCGCTCCCGTTCAAGCCGAGAGACTGCCAGGACGTACCCTCCTCGAAGCATAGCGGCAGCACGCCCATGCCGATCAGGTTCGAGCGGTGGATACGCTCGAACGATTGCGCGATCACCGCCCGGATGCCGAGCAGCGCAGCCCCCTTGGCGGCCCAGTCGCGCGAAGAGCCGGTGCCGTATTCCTTGCCGGCGAACACCACGAGCGGCACCTTCTCGGCCTTGTAGCGCATCGCCGCGTCGTACATGGTCATGCGCTGCTTCGAGGGATAGTGGATCGTCCACCCGCCCTCCACGCCCGGCACCATCTGGTTCTTGAGGCGGATGTTGGCGAAGGTGCCGCGCACCATCACCTCGTGATTGCCGCGCCGTGTGCCGTACTGATTGAAATCCTTGGGCCGCACCTGATGGTCGCGCAGATACTCGCCGGCCGGACTGTCTTCCTTGATCGAACCGGCCGGAGAGATGTGATCGGTGGTGATCGAGTCAAGGAACAGGCCGAGGATGCGCGCATCGACGATGTCCTCGATCGGGCGCAGCCGCTTGTCCATCTGCTCGAAGTAGGGCGGATTGCGCACGTAGGTGGAGCGGTCGTCCCAGTTGTACGTCAGGCCGCCCTTGACCGAGATCTTGGCCCAGGCCGCATCGCCCTTGAACACGTTGGCGTATTTCTTCGCAAACACCTGCCGCGTGATGCACTTTCGGATGATGGCATTGATCTCCCGGCTGGTCGGCCAGATGTCCTTGAGGAACACCTTCTTGCCCTTCTTGTCGACGCCGAGCGGCTGCTTGACGAGATCGACGTACATCGAGCCCGCGATCGCATAGGCCACCACGAGCGGCGGCGAGGCGAGATAATTGGCGCGCACATCCGCATTGACGCGGCCTTCGAAGTTGCGATTGCCGGAGAGCACCGCCGCCGCCACCAGATCGTTCTTGTTGATGGCCTCGGAAATCTCCTCGGGCAGCGGACCGGAGTTGCCGATGCAGGTGGTGCAGCCGAAGCCGACCAGATTGAAGCCGAGCGCATCGAGGTCCTTCTGCAGCCCCGACTTCTCATAGTAGTCAGCGACCACCTGCGAGCCGGGGGCAAGCGACGTTTTCACCCAGGGCTTCACGGTTAGCCCCTTGGCCACCGCCTTGCGCGCGAGGAGTCCGGCTGCGACCATGACGCTCGGATTGGACGTGTTGGTGCAGGAGGTGATGGCGGCGATCACCACGTCGCCGTGGCCGAGGGTGAAGTTGCGACCCTCCACCGGCACGCGGCTATGACCGCTCGCCTTGGCGAATTCCTTCTCTGCCGCCGTCGCCAGCGACGGGTGCAGGTCGAACACATCCTTGCCGCCACCGTCGCTCGGCTTGTTGAACTCCTTCTCCATCGCCTGAATGAAATTCGCCTTCACCTCCTTGAGCGGCACGCGATCCTGCGGGCGCTTGGGGCCGGCGAGCGATGTTTCGACGCTGGCAAGATCGAGCTTGAGCACGTCGGTGAAGATCGGGTCCGGCGTGTTCTTGCTGCGGAACATGCCCTGCGCCTTGGCGTAGGCGGCGACGAGCTCGATGCGCGCCTTTGGCCGATTGGTGTCATCGAGATACTCAAGCGTATCGTCGTCGATCGGAAAGAAACCGCAGGTGGCACCGTACTCCGGCGCCATGTTGCCGATGGTGGCGCGGTCGGCGATGGTGAGACCGGCAAGGCCGGGACCGAAGAACTCGACGAACTTGCCGACCACGCCGCGCTTGCGCAGCATCTGCGTGACGGTGAGCACGAGATCGGTCGCGGTGACGCCTTCCTTCAGCTTGCCGGTGAGCTTCACCCCGATCACCTCGGGAAGGAGCATCGAATAGGGCTGGCCGAGCATCGCGGCCTCGGCCTCGATGCCGCCGACGCCCCAGCCGAGCACGGACAGGCCGTTCACCATCGTGGTGTGCGAGTCGGTTCCGACGACGGTGTCGGGATAGGCCACGTCCATGGTCGTCGCCTTGCCGTCCAGCTTCACCTCGCCGGGCGCGGTAAAGACGGTCTGCGACAGATATTCGAGATTGACCTGATGGCAGATGCCGGTGCCGGGCGGCACCACGCGGAAGTTCTCGAACGAACTCTGCGCCCACTTCAGGAACTTGTAGCGCTCCTGGTTCTGCTTGTACTCCTCCTCCACGTTCTTCTTGAACGCATCCTTGGTGCCGAAGTGGTTGACGGCCACCGAATGGTCGATGACGAGGTCGACCGGGACCAGCGGATTGATCTTCTTCGGATCGCCGCCCAGGTGCTGCATGGCGTCGCGCATTGCGGCAAGGTCGACCACCGCGGGCACGCCGGTGAAGTCCTGCATCAAGACGCGCGCCGGCCGGAACGGAATTTCCCGCTCGGAGGTCCTGTTCTTCAGCCACTGGGCAAAGCTCTGGATGTCCTCCTTGGTGACGGTTCGGCCGTCCTCGAAGCGCAGCATGTTCTCGAGCAAGACTTTGAGCGAGAACGGCAGCCGCGAAATGCCCTTGAGCCCATTCTTTTCGGCCGCGGGCAGGCTGTAATAGGCATAGGTCTTGCTGCCGACCTTGAGCGTCCTGCAGCACTTGAAACTGTCGAGCGAGGTCATGGCTTGTGTTCCATCCCGGGAAGCGGGAACAGCGCGACGGTTCGGGCCTAACGTATTGCCGGAACTCGCTTTCTACCCCCGGGCCGTGATCGAGGCGCGGATAGCTTCGACGCCGCGCGGCCAGTGGGCTTATAAGGGCTTTTTTTTGGCTCTGCTAGACAAAGGGGGATGGCCGGGGTGCGAGGGGCTGCATTGTGCGCGGTTCAAGGCTCGTTGCGGGCGATCGCCGTCATGACCGCCTGGCGGGACGCGGCCGATGCGGCTTGAAGCGAGCGATCTCACCTGCATCCGGGGTGGCCGCGAAATCTTTGCCGGGTTGAGCTTTTCGGTCGACCCGGGCGAAATCCTGCTGGTGACGGGCCGCAACGGGGCGGGAAAATCGTCCTTGCTGCGGATGATCGCCGGCCTCGTGCGCATCGCTGCCGGCCGGCTCGTGCTGCGCGGCGGCGACCCGGAGCGAACGGTCGCCGAACAGGCGCACTATCTTGGTCACTGGGACGCCTTGAAACCCTCGCTCAGTGTCGCTGAAAACCTCGCCTTCTGGGTGCACTATCTCGGCGGCGTCGGCCCTGTGGGCCAAGCCCTCGAAACCGTGGGCCTCGACGCGCTCGCCGACCTTCCCGCCGCCTATCTTTCGGCTGGCCAGCGCCGCCGGCTCTCCATTGCGCGACTCGTGGCCATACAGCGCCCGGTCTGGCTCTTGGACGAGCCGACCTCCGCCCTCGACCGGCAGGCGCAGGAGGACCTCGCCCGCCTGATGCAACGACATCTGGCGAACGGCGGGCTGATTCTTGCCGCCACCCACGGACCGATCGGCGTGGATGGTGCGCGACAATTGCGGCTCGGGAGCGCGGCATGAGCGACGAGCAAGCGGCACGACGGCCGACGGTCGTGCGCGGAGACACCGCATGAGTCCGCTCGTTGCACTGTTTGTCCGCGATGTGCGGCTCGCCGTGCGGGTGGGCGGGGGCGGCGGCATCGGCGTCCTGTTCTTCCTGATCGTGGTGACGCTCACCCCCTTCGCCATCGGCCCGGACCTTGCGCTGCTCGGCCGGATCGGCCCCGCCATCCTGTGGCTCGGCGCACTGCTCGCAAGCCTGCTCACGCTCGACCGGCTGCTTGCCGCCGATCACGAGGACGGTTCGCTCGATCTCATCCTGATGGCCGAGACGCCGCTCGAGCTTGCGGTGGCCGCGAAGGCACTGGCGCACTGGATGACCACGGGCCTGCCGCTGGTGGCAGCGACGCCCTTGCTCGGCCTGTTCCTCAACCTCGATGCGGCGGCGAGCGCGGCGGTGGCGCTGACGCTGCTCGCGGGCACCCCCGCGCTCACCTTCATCGGCCTGATCGGCGCCGCGCTATCGGTTGCGCTGCGCCGTGGGGGGCTCCTGCTCGCGGTCCTGGTGCTGCCGCTGACCGTGCCGGTGCTGATCTTCGGCGTCGCCGCGTCCAACGCCGCCATCGTGGGCCCGCTCCCCTTCGGCACGCCGTTCACGATCCTCTGCGCGCTGACGCTGACGAGCCTTGTGGTCGGCACCTTCGCCGCCGCCGCCGCCCTGCGGCACGGCATGGAATGAGCCGTGGCCCGCTGCCGGCCCGCCCCCGCCTGCGGCCGCACCCCATTGCGCGCCCCGTTGCGGTGTCACTAAGTAGATTGCGATGGCCGTGGTCGAACTCGCCAATCCCAGCCGTTTCCTCGCCCTCGCCGAGCGGCTGCTGCCGTGGCTTGCCGGCGCGGCCCTGATCGGCTTCGCGGCCGGGCTTCTACTCGTGCACGGCGCCCCGGACGACTACCAGCAGGGCGCCACGGTGAAGATCATGTTCATTCATGTGCCCGCCGCCTGGCTTGGCATGGCCGGATGGGGGCTCATGAGCGTGGCCGCCCTCGGCACGCTGGTCTGGCGCCATCCGCTCGCCGACGTGGCCGCCAAGGCGGCCGCGCCGATCGGCGCGGCCTTCACCTTTCTCTGCCTCGTGACCGGCTCGCTCTGGGGTCGTCCCATGTGGGGCACCTACTGGGTCTGGGACGCCCGCCTCACCTCCGTGCTGGTCCTGTTCCTGATGTATCTCGGAGTGATGGCGCTCTGGCGCACGGTGGAGGATCCGTCGCGGGCGGCGCGCGCCGCCGCCGTGCTTGCGCTGGTCGGCGCGATCAATCTGCCGATCATCAAGTTCTCGGTCGATTGGTGGAACACCTTGCACCAGCCGGCATCGGTGGTGCGGCTCGCCGGCCCCGCCATTCATCCGAGCATTCTCCTGCCGCTTATGGTGATGGCCTTCGCCTTCCTGCTGCTGTTTGCAGCGCTGCATGTCGCCGCCATGCGCAATGAGATTCTGCGCCGGCGCGTGCGCGCGCTGATGCTGATGCAGGCGCAGGCGGCACCGGGGAGCCGCCCGTGAATCTCGGTCCGCATGCAGCCTTCATCGTCGCGGCCTATGCCGTCGCCGCCCTTGTGATCGCCGGGCTGGTCGCCTGGATCGCGCTCGACCACCGCGCCCAGAAGCGAAGGCTCGGCGCGATGGAGGCGCAGGGCGTCAGGCGCCGCTCCGAGCGCTCCATCGAGAGGCCGGCATGAGCGTCTCGGCCCCCGACACGCCGCCGGTGCGCCGCCGGATTGCGGTGGTCCTGCCGCTTGTCCTTTTTCTCGCGTTGGCCGCGCTGTTCTTCTTTCGCCTCGGCTCCGGCGACCCCTCGCGCATCCCTTCGGCGCTGATCGGTCGGCCGGTGCCGGACACCGCGCTGCCGCCGGTGCCGGGGCTGATGCGCGACGGCAAGCGGGTACCGGGCATCGCGCGCGGCGACTTCGTCGGCGCCGTGACGCTGGTCAACGTCTGGGCATCCTGGTGCGTGCCCTGCCACGACGAAGCGCCGATCCTGATGCGGATGGCCGAGGACCAGCGCTTCCGCATCGTCGGCATCAACTACAAGGACCAGCCGGAGAACGCGCGCCGCTTCGTCGGCCGCTACGGCAACCCGTTCGCCGCCGTCGGCGCGGACGCAAACGGCCGCGCCTCGATCGACTGGGGCGTCTACGGCGTGCCGGAAACCTTCGTGGTCGGCCGCGACGGCCGCATCGCCTACAAGCTCGTCGGCCCGATCACCCCGGAGAACCTGCAGGCGACGCTGATGCCGGCGATCGAGCGGGCGCTCGCCGACGGCCGTTGACGGACCGGCCGCCACGCCCGCCGGTGCTCGCCGCGCCTCAGCGGTCCTGCGAGGCGGTCTTGCCGCTGGCGTCGTGCTTCATCATCAGCGGGTATTGCAGCGCCGCGAAGACGAACGTCAGCGGCACCACGCCGAACACCTTGAAGGCCACCCAGGTATCGGTCGACTGCGTGCGCCAGACGAGTTCGTTGAGAACGCCGAGCGCAACGAAGAACAGCGCCCAGCGAACCGTGAGCTTGCGCCAACCCTCCTCGGTCAGGTGGAACACCTGATCGAACACGATTGCGAGCAACGGCTTGCGCAATACAAGCCCGCCAAACAGCACGGCCGCAAACAGGCCGTAGATGATGGTGGGCTTGAGCTTGATGAAGGTCTCGTTCTGCAACAGCAGCGTCAGGCCGCCGAACACGACCACCACGATGGCCGACACCAGCGCCATCACTGGCAGCCGCCGCGTCAGCACATAGGAGACCGCGAGCGCCGCGACGATCGCCACCATGAACACGGCGGTGGCGACGAAAATCCCGCCCCGCTCGCCGGCCGCAACCGCATCGGGAATGATCGGCGCAATCACCGGCTGAAACAGCGCGGGCTTGGCGTTGGCATAAAAGAACAAGAGCAGCGGCCCGAGATCGAGCAGAAGCTTGAGCCAGGGATTGAGCTGCGGTTTCTCGGTCATCTGCGGTCTATAGCCTGGATCGGCGGCTTTCGCCACGGCGCGCTCCGGGCGCGATCGCGTTGCAGCCGATGCGCGCCGAAGCCATGGCCTAAGAATCGATTCCCGCGATGGCGCGGGCGAAATCGCGCGCGTCAAACGGGGCGAGGTCGTCCGCGCTCTCGCCCACGCCGATGAAGTGGATCGGCAGCCCGAACCTCTGCGCGATCGCCACCAGAATGCCGCCGCGCGCGGTGCCGTCGAGCTTGGTCATGGCGAGACCGGTGACGCCGGCGGTCTTGCCGAATATCTCGACCTGCGACAGGGCGTTCTGCCCGACGGTGGCGTCGAGCACGAGCAGCACGGCGTGCGGGGCGGCCGGATCGAGCTTCTTGATCACCCGCACGATCTTCTGCAATTCGTCCATCAATTCGGCACGGTTCTGCAGGCGTCCCGCGGTGTCGACGATCAGCACGTCCATCCCCTGCGCCTTGGCGGCACTCAAAGCCTCGAACGCAAGCCCCGCCGCATCCGCACCGGGCTCGCGCGCCACGACCGTGGCGCCCGTGCGCGTCCCCCAGATCTTGAGCTGGTCGATGGCGGCAGCGCGGAACGTGTCGCCCGCCGCCAGCATGACCCTGCGTCCTTCCGCCGCCAAACGCGCGGCAAGCTTGCCGATCAGCGTGGTCTTGCCGGACCCGTTCACGCCCACCACCAGCAGCACCGACGGCTTGGCGTTGCCGAGCGTAAGCGGCTTGGCCACGGGCCTGAGGATTTTTTCCACCTCCGCCGCCACGACCGCCTTCACCTCCGCGGGCGTGATCGCCTTGTCGTACCGGCCTTCGCCGAGCGCGGCGGCGATCCGCGCCGCCGCATCGACGCCGAGGTCGGCGCGGATCAGCACCTCCTCGATTTCCTCGATCGTCGCGGCATCGAGCTTGCGCTTGGTCACGAGGTCGGCGAGCGCCGTGCCGAGGGCCGACGAGGTGCGCTTGAGGCCGCCGGCGATCCGCTGCCACAGGCTGCGCGGGGGTTGCTTGGTGCTGTCGTTCATGCCGGCTGCCGTGATACCCGTTCGTCCATGACACCGGAAGATATGGTGCGTCGGCTGCTCTATCGCGACGGGCTGATGCTGATCATCGACAAGCCCGCGGGCCTTGCCGTCCACAAAGGGCCCAAGGGCGGCCCGAGCCTCGAAGACTGGTTCGATGCGCTGCGGTTCGGCCTGCCACGCAGGCCCGCGCTGGCCCACCGGCTCGACAAGGAAACCTCCGGCTGTCTCGTGCTCGGCCGCCACCGCAAGGCGCTGGCCGATCTCAACCACCTGTTCCGCCACGGCAGGGTCGGCAAGACCTATTGGGCGGTGGTCGAAGGCGGCCCGCCGACCGATCAGGGCCGGATCGAACTGCCGCTCGGACGCCTCGATGACGCAATCGGCTGGTGGATGAAGCACGATCCGCACGGACTGCCGTCGGTGACGACCTGGGCGGTGTTGGGCCGCACCCAAGCGCTGACGTCGGGCGAACCGACCTCAGGCAGGCCGACCTCAGGGAGGCTGACTTGGCTCGCGCTCACGCCGCTGACCGGCCGGACGCACCAGCTTCGCGTGCATTGTGCCGAGATGGGTTTCCCGATCGTCGGCGACACCATCTACGGCACCGCGCCGCGGCACGACGGCCCCGGCCTGCATCTGCATGCCCGCGAGGTCACGGTGCCGCTCTACAAGAACCGGCCCCCGATCCGCGTCGCTGCGCCGGTGCCCGAGCACATGCACGAACGGCTCAAGGCCTGCGGTTGGCGGGGCGAGACCGACCGCGGTGTCGACGCCGCGGATGCAACGCAGCGCTGAAGCGGCTCCGCAGCGATCGCGTGCCGACAATTCCGGTGGGCCGCGCACGATGTCACGGCATCGCCGGCCGCGTCGGCGCGAGCGCTAATAGATCGTCGCCTTGATGCGCTCGGGCGCCAGCCGATCATGTTCCTCGCCGCCGATCGTTCCGCCGCTGATCTCGGCGAGGATTTGCCCCGCCGTCGGCAGGCTCGACCGCTCGACCTGGATCGAGGGGTCCCACAGTTTGGAGCGCACGATCGCCTTGGCGCACTGGAAGAACACCCGCTCGACCGCGATGACCAGCACCGAACGCGGTGCCTTGCCCTGCATCGTGAAGCTCGCGCACAGGTCGGGATCGGCCTGGATGGTGGCACGTCCCATGATGCGCAGTGTCTCGCTGACGCCGGGGATGAGAAACAGCAGCGCCACGCGCGGATCGTGGAGCAGGTTGCGCAGGCTGTCGATGCGGTTGTTGCCGCGCCGGTCCGGCACCACGATGGTCCTGTCGTCCACCACCCGCACGAAGCCTTTGGGGTCGCCGCGCGGCGAGCAGTCGAGTCCGTCCGGACCGCAGGTGGCAAGCGCAAAGAACGGCGAGGCCTCGATCAAGGCGCGATAGGCGTTGGTGATGCGATCCGTTTCCTTGACCTTGGCCGGCGGATAGACCGGTTCGGGATAGAGCGCTTCGAGCTGCGCCAGAGTGGTGATGACGTGACCGCCGCCGTTGGAAGCCATTGCGCGTCTCCCGCATGCCGAATGTTGCACCCTAGCGTCAGTCGAAAATGATGTCAGCGACTTCAGGAGCTGGCAACCTTATCCGACGTCCACGATTTACTGCCGATCACGATGCCCTGGACTGAAATCACCCGAGCGCACTATGGGCGAGAAGGTTTGCGCTGCGCAAGGGATCTGACCGTTGCAGAATGGGAACTGATTGCGCCGCTGTCTTCCGCATCTTGCCCCGTCGATGGGTGGTCGAACGCACCTTCGCCTGGCTCGGCCGCTGCCGCAAGCTCGCCAAGGACTTCGAGACCACCATTGCCAGCGCGGTTGTTTGGGTGCTCGTCGCCCATATCCGAATCCTCATTCGAAGGCTCGCAAGAACTTGAAATTGAATGGATCGTCTTCGAGACGCACTTGCCGAGTATGACGAAGTCGATGCTGAGACGGTGTAATGGAAGCGACCCTGATTGTGATTGACAGCGATGCGGAACTTGCGCGCGCCCGCCGCCTTGTCGAAGAATTGTGGAATTCAAAAGCACCGGCGGATCTCGCGCGCCTCGAGGCACAGGCGCACCTGATCCAGGCCTACGAAGAAAGCAGATGGCCGCGCCGGCCGCCGAGCATCCCCGACCTGATGCGCCACCTCATGGACCAGCACGGCCTCAAGCGTGTCGACCTGGTGCCGCTGCTTGGCACCCCCAGTCGCGTGAGCGAAGTGCTGCGCGGCAAGAAGGGCCTGAGCATGGCCATGGTACAGCGCTCGCGCACGCGTTTCCGCATCCCGGCCGACGTGCTTCTTCCGCCGCCCCGGAGAACGCCAAGCCGCCGTGCTGCTAAACGTGCTGCGGCCTGATGGGCAAAAATCGCGCGCGCAATCGGTTTGGCGACGAACTGACGCCTATGCCGCGAGCAGTTCCCGGCCGTCGTGGCCGGCGATGACGGCGTCAAGCAGCGTGCCGGGCTCGACGGCAGCGGCAAGCCGCACCGGCAGGAACTGCTCGGTGCGGCCGAGCGTCCCCGATTCGGCAAGCACGGGCCGCGTGCGCCCGATCTCGCCGTCCAGGTGCCGGCGCAGCACCGCCTCGCCTTTCGCACGCAGGCGCGCCGCACGCTCCTTGACCACCGCGCGCGCAAGCTGCGGCATGCGCGCGGCCGGCGTGCCCGGACGCGGCGAGAACGGAAAGACGTGCAGCCGGCTGAGGCCGCATTCGTCGACAAGCTCGAGCGAGCGGGCGAACATCGCCTCGGTCTCGGTGGGAAAGCCGGCGATGATGTCGGCGCCGAAGGCCATGTCGGGCCGCAGCCGCCGCACCTGGGCGCAGAAGGCAATGGCGTCGGCGCGCGAATGACGGCGCTTCATGCGCTTGAGGATGAGATCGTCGCCGGCCTGCAGCGACAGATGCAGATGCGGCATGAGCCGCGGTTCGTCGCCGATCGCATCGAGAAGATCGCGGTCCGCCTCCACCGAATCGATGGAGGACAGGCGCAGGCGCCTGAGCTCCGGCACGCCTTTCAGGATGCGCTTGACCAGGCCGCCAAGCCGCGGCGCACCCGGCAGATCGGCGCCGTAGCTCGTGAGATCGACGCCGGTGAGCACGATTTCGCGATGGCCGCGTTCGACGAGGCGGCGTGCCTGCGCGACCGCGTCGTCAACCGGCAGCGAGCGCGAATTGCCGCGCCCGAACGGAATGATGCAGAAGGTGCAGCGATGGTCGCAGCCGTTCTGCACCTGGAGGAAGGCGCGGGTGCGGCCTTCGATGCCGTCGATCGGCTGCGGTGCCAAGCGTCGCACCGCCATGATGTCGCCGACCGCAAGCCGTTGCGCGGAACCGCTCCAGGCGTCCGCCCGCAGCTTCTCTTCGTTGCCGAGCACGCGATCGACCTCGGGCATGGCGGCGAAAACATCGGGGCTCGTCTGCGCGGCGCAGCCGGTGACGACGATCTGCGCCGTCGGGCGCTCGCGCCGCAGCCTGCGGATCGTCTGGCGCGCCTGCCGCACCGCTTCGGCGGTCACCGCGCAGGTGTTGACGACGACGGTCGTGGCACCGCCGGCCATCGCCGCACGGTTGCGGATCGTCTCCGATTCGACGGCATTGAGCCGGCAGC